>Ga0196970_1000181_pt1 | contig 96321 bp, 87 predicted proteins | sample S1v_513CmetaG_FD_148672 | JGI IMG/M metagenome (GOLD analysis project Ga0196970, IMG submission 148672) | Soil microbial communities from Anza Borrego desert, Southern California, United States - S1+v_5-13C | ecosystem: Environmental > Terrestrial > Soil > Desert | place: USA: California...
CTTCATAATCTGGTGGCAATGACGGAGAGGTCACACCTGTTCCCATCCCGAACACAGAAGTTAAGCTCTCCAGTGTCGATGGTACTTGGACCGCAGGGTCCTGGGAGAGTAGATCGCCGCCGGGTAACAAAAGAAACGATAGATATGATTCTATCGTTTCTTTTGTTTTTGTGATATTTTTTGTGCTATATGCGACTGATTTTTGTTACCCGTTAGCGACGAAGCGATGCTTCGTCGACTGCGATAGATTAAGGATAGCTGTTCTGCGCAGTGATGCTTATGGGCAGCTCATGCAGAAAGCTGGATCGCCGCCTGGGTCGTACTTGTGGGTAGTTTGTTAAAGACTTGATTGCTGCCGGGTAAATAAAAAATACGATGTGAGAAATCATATCGTATTTTTTATTTTTGTCTAATCCTTATACTAAGTTTCGTTGTAATTCGACAAGATTTTACATAAAATTTACTGTTTGTCAATACATTATTTTTGAAATGTATAGTTTATTATATAATTGGTAGACCAATGAGTTTTTGGTTCTGTTTATAGAACTAGATAACTATATATATAAAAGGCATGTTTAAATTCCTTTTTATAGTCTATACTTATAATACTTGACAGCACTAGCTCTATTTGGAAGGAAATGTATATAAAGGGTGGGCATATAATGAAAGAAATGTTAAGCAGCTTATCACTTAAAATTAAATATATTTTAGCATTGCTAGCTGCATTATTCTTTGCTTTCAATATGATATACGTAATTTTTATGTATGCAAATTCCAGCGTGGGCAGTGATAAGATGTTTAAAGCACTTGCTTTAAGCGAGGTGCTGCTTATACTGTTCATCAGCTACAGTATGTACAACCTTATAAAGAGTAACACAGTGCTTAAAAGTGCAACAGGAATTATGCGGGATGAAATGTCTGAAGGCAGTACAATATTTAATACAATTTCTGACGGAATAATAGTTGTTGACAATAAAGGAAAAGTTAGAAGTGTAAACCAAGGTTTATGCTGCATATTAGGACTTGAAGAAAATCAGATAATTAACAAGAACTTATATAGCTTGCTCATTGAGTGGGATACAGATAGCCAAAACAAATTGCTGCCGGGGATGGTGATTGAGTCTTTAGAGACGCAGAAGGAGTTCAGGCAGCAAGAGAAAGTATTTATCAGGAATACGGAAGTGCTTTATATTGATGTATCAACATATATGCTATGGAGTAAAAGCAGAAATTTAATGGGAGTTCTTGCGGTTGTCCATGATTTCACTCAAAAGAAAAAACTTGAGCAGCAGTTGATGCACGTAGAAAAGCTGGCAACAGCCGGACAGTTGGCTGCAGAGCTGGCACATGAGATTAAAAATCCTATATGTTCTATTAAAGGACTTATTCAGATAATGGGAAAGAAGCACTGCCTCGAGGACAGTAAATATTATGAAGTGATTACAAGTGAGATAGAGAGGATAAGTGTACTCCTGCAAAGGTTTCTTGCTCTTACACAAAATAAGCCAAAGCTTGAGAAAACAAGCATTAACAAAGTTGTAGAAGAAATAGTACCTTTGGTCGAGAGCTATGCTGAGAACAAGAATATCAATATCAATGTGGATATGCAAAAAGGGATGCCAAGCATTTATGCTGATAAGGAAAATATAAGGCAGGTAATAGTAAACATAGTTCAGAACGGAATTGATGCTCTACCCAGAAATGGGAGGATGAATATAAGCATTTGGTTCGATCAGATAAATGATTTTATTAAAATGGAGTTCAAGGATAATGGGAGCGGTATAAAGCCGGAGTATCTGGATAAGATTTTTGAACCGTTCTTTACAACAAAAGACAATGGTTCAGGTTTGGGACTCGCAATATCGCATAAGATAATTGAGAATCATTGTGGAAAGCTGTTTGCTTTTAACAATCTGGATGGAGGAGCTACATTTGTAATAGAGCTTCCTGCTGCTAAAAGTTATGATATGGTTAGTAACATTCTTTCTTAAACAAGCAATAAAAAAGTCGCATTTGACAAGTTCAATTGCGGCTTTTTTTATTATTTTTATTCGGTTAATCATTTCAATATTTACTTGAACTTTGGCAGTATCCCTGCATGCTGGCAGGCTTTTATTGCAACCACTGAAGTGGGTCCGAGAATAAGACCTGCCGGACCTATAAGCTTCAAGCCTGCAAACATTGACATAAGTGTGACAACGGGATGTATCCCTAGCTGCTGCCCTACTATCTTTGGTTCTATCATATACCTTACAACTGTTATTATTCCGTATAGCACAAGAAGTGCAACGCCCATCCTGTAATTTCCCATTACAAAGTTTGTAATTGCCCAAGGGACGTAAATGCCCCCGGTACCGAGAACAGGAAGTATATCAAGCAAAGCTATGACGATTGCTAAAGTAAAGGCATAGTCAACACCTATAAAGGTCAACCCTATAAAGGATTCAGAAAAGGTCACGCTCAATATTATTGATTGAGCTTTTAGGAAACCTATCAAGGCCCCGAAGAGATCTGTTTTTAATGAAGTTAGTTTTGTGCCCCAGGGTGATGGAAGCTGTCTGAAAACAAAATCCTTTATAATATATTTATCTTTTGTCAGGAAGAAGGTTGCAATAAGTGTAATTATCAAGAATATCAATGTAGACGGCAGTGCTGTTAAAGTATTTATCAACCATGTTGTTGTATGGCTTAAGAAGGTTGTGGCTTTCTCAAAGACAGTTTTGAGCACATCCTGTATAATGTTGAGAGCTTCAGGAGGCAGTTGAAGATACAAGTCGGTGACCTGCTGAATTATTTTAGCAGAAAGGTTGTACAACCCCTCATAATAGTTCGGCAGCCTGTCATAAAGCTTTATGAATTCATATACAATTCTAGTAACTGCGAATATTGAAAAAGCAATAAAGCCCCCAAGAAAAAGCAAGATTGACAATGCCACAGAAATGCCACGCTTCAGCTTTAACTTCTGAAAGAACTTTACAAGAGGCTCAAGTATAAAGGACAATACTAATGCAGTAATAAAAGGTGTGAAATATATTAATACAAGCCTGAGTGCAAAATATGAAATCAAAGCTATTGTCAAATATGCCAATACCCTTAGTATTATATGCAAATATTTTTCTATCTCCGGTCGGAGCATAATATCACTCCCCAATATCTAATTGTTGTTTTTTTACAATTAACCCCATACTACTATATATGCAGCTGAAAGGAATACGCTACTTTCTTTATTATATATAATGCAAGTGCAATAATCAAACAATATTAAGAGAACAATAACATTTTATGGGGTATATTGAGAAATTAATAATAATAATAAAATATACAGGCGAAATATGCGAATTTAACAAATAATAGTATATATTTCTATAAGCCTTTATTGTGTCTTGATTTATTAGTATAATTAGATTATTAAATCAATGCGGTTAATACTAATAATAGCCAATAACATTAAAAATATTCACAAGGAGAATCTTAAAGTGAGAGAGATAAATGTAGATGTAATTTGCGAAACGATAAAGGAGCTTTTCATAAATGCTAATTACTATTTGTGCGCAGATATAAGAAAAAGAATCGATGAATATAGAGGCATAGAGATTTCTCCTATAGGAAAGGAAATATTGGATAAAATAATTGAAAACGCAGACATGGCTGCAAGAAATCAAGTAGCTATATGTCAGGACACCGGTATGAGCGTGGTATTCCTTGAAGTAGGACAGGAAGTCTGCTTTGTCGGCGGTGATATTAATGAAGCTGTTAATTCGGGAGTTCGAAGAGCTTATAAGGATGGATACCTCAGGAAGTCAGTTGTGGCTGATCCGATTAGTAGAGTAAATACCGGTGATAATACTCCGGCCATAGTATACTATGATATAGTGCCGGGAGATAAGGTACAGATACAGATTATGCCAAAGGGCTTCGGAAGTGAAAACATGAGTGGTATAAAAATGCTGAAGCCCTCAGATGGAGTGGAAGGGGTAACAGAGTTTGTGCTGGATACGGTAGTCAAGGCAGGTTCTAATCCATGCCCGCCAATTATAGTAGGGGTTGGTATAGGGGGAACCTTTGAAAAGGCAGCTTTGATGGCGAAGAAAGCTTTGCTGCGACCCTTGGACAAGGGTAATGATGATAGTTATTACAGAGAACTTGAAACAGCTCTTCTGCATAAAATAAACAACTTAGGAATCGGACCTCAAGGGATGGGAGGCATCACGACGGCTCTCTCGGTTAACATAGAAGCCTATGCTACACATTTTGCCGGATTGCCTGTAGCTGTGAATATTACCTGCCATGCATCCAGGCATATGGAAAGGGTAATCTAGCCATTTTTCAGTGAAAGGAAGAAATATAGAATATGAATAAGAGAATAACAACACCTCTTACAGACGAGGATATAATGCAATTGAATGCTGGAGATCCTGTGCTGCTTAGCGGGGTTATATATACTGCCAGAGATGCGGTTCACAAAAAGATGCATGAGGCGCTGGAAAACGGGCAAGACTTACCTATTGATGTACGGCAGCAGGTTATATATTATGCAGGACCGTGTCCAGCCAGACCTGGTGCTGTTGCAGGTCCTTTCGGTCCCACTACCGCTGGAAGGATGGATAAGTATGCTCCTGAGCTTATCGAGCTTGGGCTTAAGGGTATGATTGGCAAAGGTGATAGAGGGTCGGTTGTTGTTGAAGCGATGAAAAAGAGCAATGCCGTTTATTTCGCAGCTATTGGCGGGTTGGGAGCTTATATTGCGGCGACAATAGAGTCACAAGAGGTGATTGCATACGACGAGCTGGGAGCGGAAGCCTTAATGAAGCTTACGGTAAAAGACTTTCCACTCATAGTAGCTATAGATAGCAGGGGTAACAACCTTTATCACACAGAACCTGAGAAATATAAGGGCAAATTTGCCGAAGTGCTTTTAAAGTAGTTAGGGGGCATTTGATGAATCTTAACAGCATACCAATATTAAAATCGCTTATAGCATACAGGGATGAGGGAGTTGTGTCCTTTCATATGCCGGGACATAAAAACGGTGACATATACAAGAAAGCAGGCATGGAATTTCTAAACGGTGATTTGTTGGCGCTGGACACCACCGAGGTGCCCGGAATTGACAACCTCCATTGTCCTGAGAGCTCTATACTATTAGCCCAAAAACTTGCTGCAGAAGCTTTTGGTGCAGAGCATTCTTTTTTTCTGGTCAACGGAACCACCTCTGGGATTTATTCAATGATAATGGCAGCAGCAAATCCCGGAGATAAGATAATAATACCGCGCAACTGTCATAGGTCGGTGTATGGGGCTGTAATATTAGGCAGGCTGGTACCGGTGTATATAGATCCGGAAATGGATGATGAGCTTGGAATAGCAATGGGTATAAAACCTGAAACGGTAGAATATATATTGGAAAAGCATAGTGATGCAAAAGCTGTTGTTATTACGAGCCCTACCTATTATGGAGTATGCTCTGATATTAGAAGAATCGCAGAGATAGTGCACGAAAAGGGTATGCTGCTTCTTGTTGATGAAGCCCACGGCTCTCATTTGAGCTTCAATGAAAGGCTGCCCGTGTCGGCGCTCGAAGCAGGTGCAGATATGACTGCACAAAGCATTCATAAGACGCTTCCTGCGATGACTCAGAGCTCGATGCTGCATGTAAAATCTTCAAGGGTAGACATAGAAAAGCTGAAGCTATTTCTGCAGCTGACCCAGACAACAAGTCCCTCGCATATACTTCTGGCCTCATTGGATACTGCAAGATATATAATGCAGGAGTTAGGTCACGAGCTCTTGGAAGATGCTATAGCTTGGAGTAATGAGGCAAGAAATAAAATCAACAGCATTGCGGGACTGTACTGTTTGGATTTTGACAGGATAGGCACATATGGTATCAGCGATTTGGATCCAACAAGGATAACTGTAAATTTCAGTGCTGCTGGAATGAGTGGTACCAGAGCTGAAGCTATATTGAGAAAGGACTTCAAGATACAAGTCGAAATGGCCGATTTATATAATATAGTTGCATTAACGACAATAGGTAACCACCGAGCCGACTATGAAAGGCTGGTGGATGCATTGAGGGGCATTGCAAAGACCGCGGGAAGCATAAGGACAGAGGTAAAGACTACAAAAGCCTTTATTAAGCCTCCAGAGCTTTCTATCTTGCCGTGGGAAGCGGTATACTGTGAGAAAGAGCATGTGGAAGCTTCTGAAAGCATAGGCAGGGTATGCGGAGAAATGATAATACCTTATCCTCCGGGGATACCCATTCTGATGCCCGGAGAGATGATTACCCGGGAAGCTTATGAGTATCTGAAACTCTGCGTGCAGCAACGGATAAAGATAAACGGGGCTTATGATAATAAGCTGGAAACGGTATGTGTGATAAAGTAAATATTTCAAGGAGGAATAGCAATGAAACTTGTATTAGCAGTTGTACAGGATGATGATGTTGATGATTTGGTGGAAAAGTTAGTCAAAGAGAAGCTCAGCAGCACAAAGCTTGCTTCAACCGGCGGGTTCTTAAGGGAAGGAAATACTACACTTATGATTGGTGTGGAAAAGGATAGGGTAGATTCAGTAATAACCATAATCAAGGATATCTGCAAGAGCAGGAAGCAGACCTTTACCACCCCTATTCCGCCTACAGGCTCTGCGGGAGTGTTTATTCCATATCCTATAGATGTAATGGTTGGTGGGGCGACAATATTTGTAGTTGACATTGACAGGTTTGAGAAGGTATAAGGAGTATCAATATGAAAATATCTGATATACAAAGCCATCCGAGTACAATTTCCAGTGCTTTGGCACGAGAAGACAGGAGATCGGATATCACAAGCGACAGGTCAAGTTTTGGCGATACACTCAAGAAAACAGCGGAGCAGGACTTGACAAGCCGCTTAAACAGGCTGATGAGTGATATCGAGAAGCAAGGGGAACACCTGTCCAAAAATATGGATATAAAGGAATTGAAAAATTATAAGAAGCTTATTTCAGAATTCATGGGCGAAGTAGTGAACAACTCGCTTAAATTCTCAAAGCAAAGCCATTTTGACAGAAGAGGGAGACATAAGGTATATGCCCTTGTAAAAAAGGTAAATGCCAAGGTTGAGGAGCTTAGCAGAGAATTTATGAAGGAACAGAAGGACAACATAAAGATACTTGATAGTATAGGAACCATTAAGGGTATGCTTTTTGACATGTACATGTAGTTCCTGGTGAAAAGGAGAATGGTAATGGGTTTTAGTGACGTAGCAGGTCAGAGGGTAATAGTGGAAAGTCTAAAAAATGCAATAAAAAACGATATGACTGCAAACGGTTATATTTTCAGTGGATCTAAAGGCTGTGGTAAGAAGCTCATGGCCTTTATTTTTGCCGCAGCTTTAAACTGCACCGGGGCAGTTTCGGAGAAGCCCTGCGGCAGCTGCAGCTCCTGCATAAGGACAGGCAGTGGCAATCATCCAAATGTAGAAGTTGTGAGACCTACCGGCCAGAGTATAAAAATTAAACAGATCCGCCAAATAATTAGTGATGCCGCCAAAAAGCCATTTGAAAGCGGATTTAAGGTAATAATAATTGAAAATGTAGAAAAGATGACTCATGATGCACAGGACGCATTCTTGAAAACTCTAGAAGAACCACCTGAAAATACTGTATTTATACTGCTTGCAGAAAACCATGACCTTTTACTGCCTACTATTGTTTCAAGATGCCAGATATATCAGTTCAAACCGGTAGATATGAAGGAAATGAAGGATTTCATAGAAGAAAAGTACGATTATCCATTAGAAGAGGTTGAAGCGGCGGTGCGGTACTCCAAGGGCGTTGTTGGCAAGGCACTTGACTTTCTTCAGGATAAGGAGAGTCTCAGGGCTCGTGAAAGGTTTGTGGATATACTTGAGAAGGCTTTGATGGGGAATGGGAGTGAGGCATTACTTCTTGCTTCAGCAGTTGTTGAGGATAAGGAGGCAGCGGAAAGGTTCATGGAGTTTTCGCTGGTCTGGTTTAGGGATTTGATGGTTTACAGGGAGAGTCAAGGAGCTCACGAGCAGCTTATTATCAATATTGACAGCTTGGATAGATTGGCAAAGCATAATACTGTTTTGACGGATGTCAAATTAAACAGTATAATAGATATAATTAAGAATACTACGAGGTATGTCAAGCATAATGTTGGTATAAAAAACAGTGTAGATGGCATGCTATTAAATATTGTGGAGGTAAGTTTATACAATGGTTAAAACAGTTGGAGTCAGGTTTAAAAAAGCCGGCAAGATATACTATTTTGACCCCGGCGACTTGGAAATAAATGTTGATGACAGTGTTGTGGTGGAGACCATCAGAGGTATTGAATTCGGTAAGGCCGTGCTGGGAATAAGAGAAGTGCCTGAGAATGAAATAATCGCACCACTGAAGCAGGTTCTGAGAATTGCTACGGAAGAAGACAATAAAGTGTATCAAGACAACAAGGTAAAAGAAAAGGAAGCTTTCAACGTATGCCTTCAGAAAATAAACCATCATAATCTTGGAATGAAGCTTATTGATGTGGAATATACCTTTGACAACAACAAGATAATATTCTACTTTACAGCAGACGGACGTGTGGACTTCAGGGAGCTTGTGAAGGATTTGGCTTCAGTTTTCAAGACAAGGATAGAGCTTCGCCAGATTGGTGTAAGAGACGAAGCTAAAATGATCAGCGGCATGGGTCCCTGTGGGAAAAGCCTCTGCTGTTCTACCTTCCTTGGGGATTTTGCGCCGGTTTCTATTAAAATGGCAAAGGAACAGAGCCTATCCCTCAACCCTACAAAGATTTCCGGTATATGCGGCAGACTTATGTGCTGCCTGAAATATGAGCACGAAACATACGAAAACTCAAGGAAATACATGCCTAAGGTAGGGGCATTGGTTGACACTCCTGAAGGCCGTGGGGAAGTGGTGGGATCCAATATACTTCTTGAGGTGGTCAAGGTTAAGCTGGAGCTGATGGAGGGCAATCTTCGCATTGTCAAGGATTTTCCTGTCAAGGAAATAGTGCAGCTAAAACCAGGTAAGGATGTGGAGCCTGATATTGAGGGCGATATTGAGAATCTGGAGCGTCTTGAGGATAATTAGTGATTATTAAAATTGAAAAATTATAAAAAATTGATCAAAGGGTTTTATTTATGAAACATTAGTGATAAAATGTAAATGTAATTCATATAGGAGGTGTAACTATGGCATATAAGATATTAGATTCTTGCATAAGCTGTGGTGCATGTGAACCAGAATGCCCAGTTAACTGCATAAGCCAGGGCGATGATAAATACGTTATCAATCCAGATGAGTGCATCGAGTGCGGTGCATGTGCTAACGTTTGTCCAGTTGATGCTCCGGTACAGGAATAATTATCGCATGAAAAAAGACCGTTAAGGTCTTTTTTTCCATTTAGGCTTCCTAGTGTAAGCAATAAGGGCAATGTTTCCGAATTTCTTTAAAAGAGGTATGACATGGAAGAACTTATATTGCATGATGAAACTGTTGATGATTTGCAGAACGGTTATAAATTAATACAGAAAAGCGATTCCTTCAGGTTTGGTGTAGATGCAGTACTCTTGGCAGACTTCGCTAATGTGAAGCATGAGCATTCGGTCATTGATCTTGGCACCGGTACGGGTATCATTCCTATCCTTATATATGCCAAGAAAAAACCATTGGAGATAACAGCAGTGGAAATACAGCAGGATATGGCTGAGATGGCTCTGCGCAGCATCAAACTCAATGGGCTCGATAAAAGCATTAAGGTGCTGTGTATGGATCTTAAGGATGCTCCTAAGCTTCTGGGAAAGGCAAGGTATGATTGCGTAGTAACCAACCCCCCCTACGTGAAGAAGGAATGTGGAATAAACAACCCCTCTGAATCCAAGGCTATTGCAAGGTTTGAGATAATGTGCAGCCTGGAGGAGGTGCTGATGACCGCTAGAGAGCTTCTTAAACCAGGGGGAAAGTTTTATATGGTGCATAGGACTGATCGTTTGGCAGATATAATATACGAAATGCGAAACAGTGGAATTGAGCCAAAGCGTATACGGTTTGTACACCCCTCCATAGGGAAAAGACCCAATCTTCTGCTGATTGAAGGAGCCAGAGGGGGAAATAAGGAGCTTAAGTTCATGGATCCGCTGTATATACATGATGAAAAAGGTGAATACACTGAAGAGATACATAGAATATACGGGAGGACGAAATAATGGCCGGAATTTTATATCTATGTGCAACACCCATAGGGAACCTCGAGGACATAACCTTAAGATGCATTAGGATACTGGGGGAAGTGGACATTATCGCCGCTGAGGATACCAGGCATACTATCAGACTGCTGAATCATTTCGAAATTCGAAAGCCTTTGATAAGCTATCATGAACATAATAAATATGAAAAGGGCAGCGAGATAGTAGAGCTTCTAAAATCAGGGAAAAATATAGCGCTGGTCTCTGATGCAGGCATGCCTGCCATATCGGACCCCGGCGAAGAGCTGGTCAGGCTTTGTATTGACAGCGACATTGATATAATTCCTATTCCCGGGCCTAGTGCTTCACTTACGGCATTGATAGTCTCGGGGCTTTCAACAGTACGATTCTGCTTTGAAGGCTTTCTGTCGTCAAATAAAAAGGAGAGAAGAGAGAGACTTCAAAAGCTTTCTAATGAAACAAGAACCATTATACTATATGAAGCTCCCCACCGTTTGCTGGATACACTAAGTGAGATAAAGGAACAGCTGGGAGAGAGAAGAATATCGGTATCAAGGGAAATAACCAAAAAATTTGAAGAGACAGTAAGAGCTGATATAAGCGAAGTAATAAGTATTTTTAAAGAGCGGACGATAAAAGGCGAATTCGTTCTGATCATTGAAGGTATAAATGAAAAAGAACTTATTGATATTGAATTAAAGAAATGGGATAATATATCCATTGAGGAACACTTAAAAATGTATTTGCGACAGGGAATAGATAAAAAGGAAGCAATTAAAAAAGTAGCAGAGGATAGAAAATTGCCCAAAAAGGAAATATATAAAATAGGGTGCAATATAGAATAGTACAGTTTAGCTTTGCTTTGCTACTATATAAATCGCACAATGAAGATTACTTTGATTAGCTGCGATTTATAACAATAATGAAAATGTTTCTCAGTATTGAACTATTTTTTAAAGGATTTACTGCGAAACATATACCTGTCAGAGAATTTGAAAGGAGGACAAAACATGAAATTCACAAAGGATATGACTGTGGCTCAGATTTTGAGAGCAAATCCCAATACTGCTGAGGTTTTCATGAGATATGGAATGCATTGCCTTGGCTGACCGGGTGCTACAGGAGAGTCTGTGGAACAGGCTGCTATGGTGCATGGTTTTGATGGAGATCAGCTTTTAGAAGATTTGAATAAAGTAAATTAGTAAAATTTAAAGGTTAGGATTTCTCCTAACCTTTTGAATTACTTTTTGAATTCTTCCATGCAAGCTGGGCAAATGTTTTTGCCTTTGTAAACAATTACGTCCTTTGCATTTTGGCAGAATATGCATGCTGGCTCATATTTCTTCAATATGATATGTTCGCCATCAACATATATCTCTAAGGAATCCTTTTCCTCTATATTAAGGGTTCTCCTTAATTCTATCGGAATTACAACCCTACCTAGCTCATCAACTTTTCTTACAATTCCTGTGGACTTCAATTTATTCTCCTCCTCCTACATTATACAACAAATTTCGACAAGTTATTTTATAATTAAATGTTAACATTTATGACAATAAAAGTCAATAGTGTATAAGCTCAAAATAATATTTATTCATATTGCAGTTTTTGATATATGCATAGATATTACAACTGATAAGGCTAATACTATAATGATTTGTTAAAGAATAAACAAGTTGCAGGGGAGTATAAGTATTCAAATAAGTCATACTAATGTGAATAATTATAATATTCCATATTATCAATATTATAAAATTGAAGTTGTTATAGTATATATGTCTTTCTTTATAACGAATAGGAAAGTATAGATTTCATTAGTGTACCACTTCTCGTACATGAGTTTCGTGATAATAGTTCTGAAGCCCGTCAAATATGGCCTCTGCCATAAATGCTTGAAAATCATCCTGTCTCAGCAGCCTTCCTTCTTCCAAATTTGTCATATAACCTGTTTCAACAAGTATGCCGGGGACTTTTGTGCTTCGCAGTATGAATAGATTTTCGGGCAGTATTTTGGATTTTAGAGTATTGTTTTTTAAGAAGTTTCTATAAACAATTTCATTAATGCTGCTGCCGACCAATTGAGCCAGGTTTTTTCCTTCTTCGGATGCATAGTAATAAAAAAGTATTGCCCCTTTTGTTTCTGGGTTGCTGCGGAAACAGTTGGAATGTATACTAATGAAAACATCTGTACCGCTGTTATCCACTATATCCCGCCGTGCATCCAAGTCCCTCCGATATCTTGATGACTGCAAATCACTTTTGCTTTCGAGAGAAACGTCGCTGTCTCTTGTAAGTATTACTTTTACTCCGGCATTCGTAAGACGTTCTTTCAGTTTTAGTGATATATCAAGGTTAATATCCTTTTCGTTGAAGTGTTCACCTAGAGACGCTCCCCCATCTATCCCTCCATGCCCCGGGTCTATGACTATCAATTTACCCTTCAAGCCGGCATTTGGTGATTTGGCGTATTCATGATTGTACTCAGATATTGAAAAGAACATCAAGGCAGCTAATGCTGCTATTATAACGTATACTATAATTCGGTTAACACTCATCATCTATCTATACCTGCCTTTCTATATCTCATTAATTATATTCACTTTTGCACCCTAAAATGTAGTGTGAATAATTTTGTAAAAGAAGTAAATCATAGCTAGGAATGGTAAACGGTTATGAATACTACGGGGAGTGAAAAGAGTTATGGAAAATAACAAGATAGTGAATCATGCCGACTTTAAGACACCTCCTGAGTCCTATTGGTTGGCATCTACGGGCAGGACTAACTATCCCGCTCTAGAACAGGATATTAAAGTTGATGTTGCAATTGTTGGGGGAGGTATTACAGGTATAACCTCTGCCTATCTGCTGAAAAAAGAGGGTTTAAGGGTAGCTGTTATTGAAGCAGACAGAATTGTTCAGGGTACAACTGGGCATACCACTGCAAAAATCACATCATTGCACAGTCTTATTTACAGCAGAATAAAAAGTTATATGGGCGAGGAAAAGGCAAGGCAGTATGCTGATGCAAATGAGGCGGCCATCAGTACTATTTCAAATCTGATAAAGCATGAGGGGATTGACTGCGATTTTCATCGGGAGCCTTCATACACCTTCACTCTTGCCGATTCATATCTGCAGAAGGTGGCAGATGAGGCAAACACTGCGGCCAGCCTTGGTTTAAAAGCGACCTTTTTAGAAAACATTCCGCTGCCTTTTAAAGTCAAAGGAGCAGTAAAGTTTGAGGACCAGGCGCGTTTCCATCCTCGCAAGTACCTGCTCGCTTTAGCCAATAAGGTAGAGGGGGCTGGAAGCTTCATATTTGAACATTCAAGAGTGGTTGATATTAATGAGGGGAATCCGAGCACAGTAATTACCAATCAGGGGAAAAAGGTAACTGCTGATAATGTTATCATAGCCTCCCATTTTCCGTGCTACGATGGTATGGGTTTTTATTTCGCCAGAATGTATCCAGAAAGATCTTATGTTTTAGCGGTAAAGGTAAAGGAGAAGTTTCTGGGAGGTATGTATATTACAGCGGAGGACCCTGGCAGATCGATACGTTCTCAAGAATTCGGGGGTGAAGAGATACTTATTGTCGGTGGTGAACACCACAAGACAGCCCATGGGACAAATCTTAAGAAGCACTATGAAAGTCTAGTGGAGTATGCACATCAGCATTATGACGTGCAGGAATTGCTTTACAGGTGGTCTACCCAAGATTATACTACACTCGATAAAGTGCCCTATGTAGGCAGATTGACATCAAGAACACCTAATATATATGTGGCAACGGGCTTTAGAAAGTGGGGCATGACAAACAGCACAGCCTCAGCTATGATTATAAAGGACTTGATTGTGAAAGGCGAGAACCCATGGACGGATGTATATGACCCTTCAAGGTTTATCCCCAATCCTTCTATAACCAGCTTCATTTCGATAAATGCGGATGTTGCAGCTAAGTTAATCACAGGGAAGCTTAAACCGCTGCCCCAGGACATTGAGGTTGAAAAAGGAGAGGCAAAAGCGGTAGAAATTGAGGGAAATAAAATGGGGGTATATCGGGATGAAAAGGGGCAGCTTCATACTGTGGATACAACCTGCACACATATGGGCTGTGAATTGAAATGGAATGATGCAGAAAAGTCCTGGGATTGCCCGTGCCATGGCTCCAGGTTTACCTATGAGGGGGAAATAATTGAAGGCCCTGCAATCAACGAATTACAGCATGATTGTCACGCGAAGAACAAGATTGACCCTAATATAATATAAAATCAAGCTAGTAGGCTCCCATATTCGGGAGCCTACTAGTTTTAAAGGTTATAAGCAAACCAAATACATTTGAAATACCAAATAAGCGAAAAATGTCGCAATTCATATAATCATGGAGGAAATCTTTAAAAAGAACTGGAACATTTTACATATATTTATTCGTTTAAGGGGGCTGCGGGACATGAGAGGATTAACACTGGGACTTGCACAGATGAAATGTCAAAAAGGAGCAATAGGATATAACATAATAAGCATGTATAAGTACCTGGAGGAATGCAAAAAAAAAGGTGCGGATATAGTCTGCTTTCCCGAAATGAATATAACCGGCTACATAAACCCACTAAAATATCCTGAAGCCGTGATCTCAAGGTACCATTCCGCAATCCAGAAGGTAGCCGATATGAGCTTCACTTACCAGACTACAATTATTGCAGGCTTTGCAGAGAAGAACTATGAGGGTAAGCCCTTCATAACTCAGCTGGTAGCTCAGGAAGGAAAGGTAGCAGGCTTCTATAGGAAAAAGAATATATGCGGCGATGAGTCAGATTGGTTTTCCCCTGGTACCGAAACCCCCATATTTTCGCATTCTGGAATCAATTTCGGATTAGCAATATGTGCAGACTTAGATGATGGTGGAATATTCAAGGAATATGCTGAACAGGGGGCTAGCTTGGTCTTTGAGAGTGCCGCCCCAGGATTATACGGCGAGCAGGAGAACAGAGACTGGGAGTCGGGCTTTAATTGGTGGAAAAGTGAGTGCAAGAGCAAACTGGGAAAGTATGCTGAAGAAAGTGGCATTTATATAGCAGCGGCAACACAGGCGGGACGTACAGAAGATGAGGATTTCCCAGGGGGCGGCTATCTTTTTACCCCTCAGGGCAGCTGTACATATGAGACAGATGATTGGCACGAAGGTATAATTGTTGCCCAAATAGACCTTCCATAAAAAATAAAAAAATGAAATTTTATTGATGAGTAAATGCTTATACTGTGGTAATATTATATTATGATAAAACTATGGCATAAGCTATATTTTTTATTGAACGCACAAAAGAAATTACATCGGGTATGGTGCGAATTCAATAATGACTAAGGAAACTTTTTGCGAAATTTGATTGAAAAATACAAGGGATATTTCGCAAAACGTATAGCTTATACACTTAATATAACAGGAGGGTTTTATGCAGAAAGTAGTAGAGAGGTTTCTTAGGTATGTCAGCTTCGACACAACCAGCAGTGAGGATTCAAGCTCTGTGCCCAGTACCCCTGGACAGCTTGCGCTTGCAAGAGAACTCAAACGGGAGCTGGAGGAACTCGGCTTAAAGGACGTAAGTCTTGATGAAAACGGATATCTGATGGCTACATTGCCGTCCAACACGGGCAAAAGTATTCCGACAATTGGTTTTCTAGCACATATGGATACAAGTGACGGTGCCAGCGGAGCCCATATAAAGCCTAATATAGTGAAAAATTATGACGGAGGGGACATACTGCTCAATGATAAGCACAAGCTTGTGCTTTCACCTAAGGAATTCCCTGAGCTGTCTAAATACATAGGACAGGATTTGATTACCACTGACGGCACTACCCTATTGGGAGCAGACGACAAGGCGGGGATAGCAGAAATAGTCACAGCGCTGGAGCATCTGTTGAAGCATCCCGAAATTCCTCATGGGATTATACGAATAGCTTTCACTCCCGATGAGGAAATAGCAAGAGGTACTGACTATTTTGATGTAGAAAAGTTCAATGCAGATTTTGCCTATACTATTGACGGGGGAGAGCTGGGTGAGCTGGAATATGAGAACTTCAACGCAGCAAAAGCCGACATCGTTATAAATGGAAGAAGTGTGCATCCAGGCAGTTCCAAAGACAAAATGATAAACTCGATGCTTTTGGCTATGGAATTTAATTCGATGCTTCCTCAATTTGAGACACCAGGCCATACTGAGGGTTATGAAGGGTTCTTCCATCTGGAAAAAATATCAGGAAACGTGGAGACCACCTCCATGAAATACATTATCAGAGATTTTGATAAGTCAAAGCTAAAGGCTAGGAAAGAGAGAGTACGCAAAATTGCTGAGTACTTGAATGATAAATATGGTAAAGGTACAGTCGGGCTTGAACTCGAGGATCAATACTTCAACATGAAGGAGAAAATCGAACCTGTAATTCATGTCATTGATAATGCTAAAAAGGCAATGAGGGCAGTAGGAGTAACACCAATAGTAACCCCTATCAGAGGAGGCACGGACGGTGCCAGACTTTGCTTCATGGGACTTCCCACTCCGAATATTTTTACCGGTGGGCATAACTTCCATGGAAGGTACGAATATATATCCATAAATTCAATGAACAAGGCAGTTGAAGTAATACTTAAGCTGGTTGAAATATACAGCAGATAATAAATCGAAAATATGGCAGCGGCTACTTTTAGGGGTGGCCGTTATTTTTTTACTCACACATCAGAACGAGGGAAAGAGAATTCCCTCGTTTTTTGTTTGATATAGATAAAATATATACATATAGAACATAAAAAGTTATTACAGCAATAACCAGTTTTTACAAGTTCTGCGCATATTAAGTTTTATAATTATATAAATAAGGACAAGAGATGAATAAGGGGGTGTAAAAGTATCGGAGGTTACATAAATCAATAGTTCATATAATTTTGAGGAGGGTTAAAAATGAGAAAATTTATGGCAGTCCTATTGACAGTTGCTATGCTGCTCACCACGGTAGTATATGCAAGTCCAGATCAAACGGTTGTCCCTTCAGGCAACTACATGCCTCCAAATGAAGAGGGCATTGCAAAGCTATTGGTAAGGCAGGGTGTTCTGGATCAAAATGCCTCGGACGAGGAGGTGTATGAAGCAGTAAAAGCTTATGTAAACAAGAAGATGACACCCAATCCAACTGCGGACTATGACAAAAAGGTGTTTTTTGAGAAAATAAGAAACAAAGCAGAAGGTAAGGCAAATATTAAGAACATGGTGCAGGGCAATAAGAATGGTAAAAACCCAGCGAATCTTGACAATGTGAAGGATAAGAACTGGACGGTTAAGGAAAAGGAGTACAAGGGCGAAGTAAGGGAAATAAAGCTCCTCGTTCTACTGGCTGAATTCGGTGAGGATGAGTATGATATTGGACCATTACATAATGAAATAGAAGCGCCAGGAGCAGATAATAATTCTGATTTCTGGGTCAACGATTTCAGCAAGGAACACTATGAGAACATGCTCTTTACAGAGGGCGGCTATGATGCTATAGACCAGAACGGGAATACTCTTCATTTGGACAGCATGACAGATTATTATATTAATCAGTCAAACGGCAGCTTTAAGGTTGATGGAGATGCATACGGATGGTTCCAACTTCCTTATTCTGAAGCTTATTACGGTGATGATTCGGATGCAGGTCATGATGACCTACTGCCTGGTACATCCCACGACTTGGTTGCTGACCTTCTGAAGGTTGCAAAGGCATCAGGTACTGTACCCTTTGAGGACTATGATATTGAAGACCCATATGACCTGGATGGCGATGCAGATTATGATGAACCGGACGGAATCATCGATCACTTGGTATTGGTGCATGCAGGGGTAGACCAGAGCGGCGGCGGCGGAGCTCAGGGAGACAACGCTATTTGGGCTCACAGTTCCTCGGTTTGGGAGGAAATACCATCAGACAACCCGACAACAGATTACTGGGACGGCAACATGCTTGCATACAACTATACAATTCAAGGGGAAGACGGCACAATAGGCGTATTCTGTCATGAAACCGGTCATGATCTTGGACTGCCAGACGAGTATGACACTATATACAGCGGCAATGGGGATGCAGTAGGTTTCTATTCCTTGATGTCCAGCGGCAGCTGGGTAGGAAAGCCTCTGGGGACAAAACCCACACCAATAAGCCCTTGGGGCAGGATCACATTGGGCGAAATCTGGGGCGGACAGTGGGTAAATCCTACTGAAGTAAGCTTTGACAAGATAAAGAAGGGTGGAAACGTATATAAGCTGGATGAAACAACAGCCTGGGGCAACCACAACCAGGTAATAAAGGTTAATCTTCCTGAAAAGATGAAGGAAACTGTTTATCCATTCGGAGGTGAATACTCATTCTTTGGAGGCAAAGGGGATGAAATGGACAACAAAATGATAGCAAACCTGACCTTGCCTTCTGCAGCCAATATATCCATGAACTTCCAGACCTGGTATGACATAGAGGAGGAATGGGACTTCGGATTTATACAGGTTTCCACCGACAACGGTGCAACTTGGACTTCACTTGAATCACCTCTTATGACATCTGCACATGCATCCCAGGCAAGTGAGGCAATTATCGCCAATTTACCCGGGTATACAGGCTATAGTGACGGCTGGGTCAATGATTCCATTGATTTGACTGCTTACGCAGGACAGAACATCCTGCTTAGCTTCAGGTATATGACTGATGCTGCTGCATCCCTTGAAGGCTTCTATGTGGATGATATCTCTGTAGTGGCAGATGACAATGTGGTTTTCGGCGATGATGCTGAAAATGGAGAAACTAATTGGACCATGGACGGATGGATGCTTTCCAAGGGTTATGAAATGAAAAATCATTATTATCTCATTGAGTGGAGAAGCCACAATAACACAGATGAAGCTTTGAAGTATTGCTATAACTATCCGGTTTCCACAGGAAACTATGTAGATTACTTCCAATACGAGCCTGCAATGCTTCTGTGGTACAGGGATACTGCCTTTGATGACAACTGGGGGGGATTACATCCGGGACAGGGCTTCCTGAGTGTCGTAGACTCCCATGCGGAGCCTATAATGGTAAACGGAAGGGCATCAAGGACAAGAATTCAGATTCATGATGCGTCCTTCAGCCTTGATCCGGTTCCGGAAAAGGTATTGACATTATCCGGCAATCCGGTTGATATCGGAAGCTCGGAAGCAATTCCGATGTTTGACGATTCACAGGCATACTGGTATGATACAGCTCCACATGCGGGAGTAAAAGTGCCGGAATATGGAATAAAGATAGAAGTTCAGCTTAACGTTGAAGATTATTCAGTAGGTGAGGTAAAGATTTATAAATAAGTCTACTGATAATTAGACAACATAAAATCCAAATGACCACCATACATTTTATTGATAATAGAATGAATGGTGGTTTTTTAATGATTAATAAGCTCTGGTTTTACATGATAGTCATAGCTGTTGCGTTTGCAGCGACGGGGGGGAGGCTTGAGACCCTTACAGAGGAAATCTTTATTTCCCTTCAGTCCTCAATTGATCTGGGAATCGGGCTTTTAGGAGGAATGATGCTTTGGTGTGGTGTGCTGAAGGTGGCTGAAAGATCCGGTTTGGTAGAGGTTATATCTTCTTTTATCAGGCCTGTTATGAGGATGCTTTTTAAAGGGATACCTTCAAAAAGCGCTGCTATGGGAGCGATGATCATGAACATCACCTCCAACATGCTGGGGCTTGGGAATGCAGCTACTCCTTTGGGCCTGAAGGCTATGCAGGAGCTGCAGGAGCTGAACCCGAAAAAAGATACAGCAACGAATGCCATGTGTCTTTTTTTAGTAGTTAATGCAGCGCCTATACAGCTGCTGCCTGCCACTGTTCTTTCACTGAGAGCTTCGGTAGGCTCAACAAATCCGGGAATAATAATTCTTCCGGCTATTATCTCTTCCTTAACTGCCGTGACCGTTGGAGTCATAACCTGCAAGCTTCTTGAAAGGGCTAATGGAGGTGCAAGATGAGTTTCATTATACCGCTGATTGTCTTGCTCATACTCGCTTATGGATATATAAAAGGAGTCAAGGTTTATGATGCGTTCATTGAAGGGGCAAAGGATGGACTTATGATTACATTCAAGATACTTCCATACATAGCAGCGATGCTTCTTGCGGTTGGAATGCTCCGGAGCTCTGGAGGATTGGACTTCATGCTGTATGTTTTGAGACCACTGACAAATGCAGCCGGTATACCCAAAGAGGTGGTGCCGCTTATAATCATGAAACCCTTGTCGGGAAGCGGTGCTTTGGGAGTACTTGCAGATATATTGAAAACAAGTGGTGCGGACAGTCGTGCCGGAGTGTTGGCAAGCATAATTATGAGCAGCACGGAAACGATTTTTTACACCATAACGGTATATTTCGGCTCTGTTGGCATAAAAAACATACGCCATACCCTGATGGCAGCATTGATTGCTGATGCAGCAGGAGTGGCAGCGGCAATACTTATATGCAGGCTTATGTTGTTTTAACAATTAAATATAGAACAGTTTGAAAATGAATGAGGGATACAAATCTGTTTTCAACGAATTTTTACATGTTCGAATTTAATAATTAATTATATAATTACTTTAAAAACACATAATATTGTAAAGAAATTATAAAAATGTTGTAAAGAAATTAGGAGGATGTTATAATATATTTGTCAGGTTCTAGCATACATTGCTAGTTGTTCTTAAGTCATCGAATATATAATAGACGCAGAGGTAGATAACATTGATTTGAATAAAAGTTTATAAGTGATTAAGGAATTATAAAAGGGGTGTATTTGAATTGGGGAATCTATACATTGCTTCATATGATTTTGGCACAAGCAGTGTCAAGGCCGTACTAGTGGATTTTCAGGGGAATGTCAAAGGCAGTTCTACAGCAGGTTATTCTCTACTTGCGCCTCATGCTGATTGGGCGGAGCAAGATTCTACCGCATATTGGGACGCTGTGTGTAAGGCAACAAAACAAGCGTTGATCAATGCGGATATCTGTCCGGAAGATGTTAAAGGTATTGTTTTTGGTACACAATGGAAAGGGATTATTCCTCTGGATGCTCAGGATAATGTGCTTTATAACACGATTATCTGGCTAGATGGCCGTGCAGGAAAGCAGGCCGCCAAGCTCAATGCGAGGATGAACACCACGGAATTCTGCAATAAGGATTATTGGCCAAAACTGATGTGGGTCAAAGAAGAATTACCGGAGGTTTATGAAAAGACAACTTGCTTTTTGGAAATTAACGCCTTCTTGAAGTTTAAAGCAACAGGGAGGAAACTAGTAGATATAACCAACCATTTTACCCGCTCAATAGATGTAAAGCTTCAAGCATATTATAATAAGGTTCTTGCTGCAGCTGAGATAGACCCTGATAAATTTCCACCTCTTGTTATGCCGACGGATAAGATAGGTGGCCTCACTGCAAAAGCTGCCCAGGAGTTAGGCCTTCCAATGGGAACGGCTGTGTTCGGTGGCTGTGGAGATATTCCAGCAATCGCTATTGGAGCTGGCTGTAGCAGCAGGGATAGTGTTCACATTTATTTGGGCTCTTCCGGCTGGCTAGGTACTGTAGTACCAGAGCAGAAGGATGGTGTTGGGGAGCTTTATCAGTCTTTGGATCGAGGTAAGGAGTTAATGATTTATACTTTACAGTCCGCTGGCATGACATTTAACTGGGCTATCGATCAATTTTATCACGTTGAAAAAGATATATTAAAGGATGACATATTCGAATTTGTTAATAAAGAGATTGAAAATATTGAACCCGGATCCCTGAATATGATTGCAACTCCATGGCTGCATGGTGAACGCCCGCCACTGTCGGAGAAAGCAAAGACTGTATTTATTAACATCACGAATTTACACAATCGACGTCACTTTATCAACGCCATAATGGAGGGAATATGCTATCACCTACGATGGAAGATAGAAATATATGAGAAGGAAACAGGCAGGACGCTTAGGTCTATACGCATCGTGGGAGGGGTTGCATCCAGCGATAAGTGGATGCAAATAATGGCAAATGTTTTGCAAATTCCAGTGGAGATCCCGGTTAATGTGCGTCATGCGGGCGCCATTGGTACTGCATACTGTGCCTTAATCGGGTTAGGTCAGTATAAAAATTTTGAGGAAGCCGATAAGATGACTATTGCCGAAAAGACATTTCTACCCCAAAAAGAGTATGCAAATATATACGATATGCTTTTTAAAGTCTTCCAGCAGATTTATCCTACCATGGAAGGCATGTTCGATATACTTAACGGCTGATTTTGATTGCAGAATGTTGCTGTTTTGTCTACCGTTCGAGCAATATAAGAAAAGCGTTTTTGTGAGGTATTAGGGAAAAAGTAACAAAAATTTACTTCTTTTTATAAAAATGTTTAAAAAGCGAGGAAAGTTTAATGAAAATCGTTATCTGTGAATTTAATCAAGAGACTAATTCCTTCAATCCTATAACTACCACTATGGATGATTATAAACGGGGTGGAATTTTTGAGGGTGAGGAGATGCGAACAGAGCTGGAAGGCAGACCTTGCGCAGTGGCAGGTATGTTTCGGGCAATTAAGGAAGCAAAGGCTGAAGCAATCCCTGCGTACTCCATGTATGCACAGAGCGGAGGGCCAGTAGAACAGGAGATTTTGGATAAGTTTATTGAAAAGACTGTTGCTGTCATTCGGAAAAGCGCGCCTGTGGATGGTGTATTCATTTCCTTTCATGGTGCTACGCAGTCGACGGAGTACGATGATGTCTGTGGGTTGATTTCAGAGATTGTGAGAAAGGAAGTTGGGGAAGGTGCAGTTATTGCTGCTTCCTGTGATCTTCATGCTAATGTAACAGAAAGAATGGTGCAAAACTTGGATATTGTTTGTGGTTATCATACATACCCTCATTCGGATTTTTTTGAGACAGGCTATCGTGCAGGAAAATTGGGAATGGAATGCTTAATTGATAAAGTTAGGTATCATATGGTACGGGTAATGCTGCCCATGATAGCGCCGGCCAGTAGTTATACAACATTGATGGGTTCCTTCGCGAACATTATGGCATATGGAGAATTGCTGCAGGGAACAGGAAAGCTGATTGACTTTTCAATATTTCAAATGCAGCCTTGGCTTGATGTTGCAAATGGGGGCTCTGCGGTACTGACCATTGCATATGACTATAAGACGGCGGAACCCTATGCGATAGAGTTGGCACAGCGTTTGCTTGATATGCGTGAGGAATTTAATCCTAAATTGTACTCCATCGACCAGGTATTGGATCTTGCAGTAGAAAATAAGACGGGTAAACCAGTTATTTTAGTAGATTCCGCGGATTCCACCAATGCTGGGGCTGTTGGAGACAATGCTTCTGTCTTGAAGCGGTTGCTGGAGCGCAAACTTGATATAAAGATGGCGTTTGCCATTGACGATGCCCCTGCGGCGGAGCTTGCACACAATATGGGGGTAGGAAAGAAAGGGATATTTTCGATTGGAGGTACAAAGGACCCTGCGAGGAGTGAGTCAGTTCAAGTGGAGGCGTATGTGAAATCGCTGCATGACGGTGTTTTTAGCCAGGAAGGTCCCGCAGGACGTGGTCTTGTCAGAGACATCGGGCGCACTGCTGTGTTGTCAATCGGGAATATTGATGTTGTTGTTTGTCACCGCGTGATGGGGAATGGTGATCCACAGCTGTATCGTGCCTTTGGAGTGGAACCGACATTCTATCAACTTGTGGTGGTAAAGGCGTGTACATCCTTCAGGGTAGCGTATCAACTTTTAGCGGCAGCCATATGCGACACCGACACACCAGGTACGGCCAGCGTTCACCTAATGTCACTCAATTTTAAGAAAATACCCCATTCATTCTACCCATTCTCCAGCCTGAACGACTACAAGATTAGCGACATCACCTATGCTCGGGCTATAGAGGGAAAGCGAACTGAATTGTCTTGAGTGAGGTGTGAAGAATGAAAGATTCCGATATATCAATTTGAAGAAATTACTCAAACCCTTAATGGATTAAACTTCATCTGGCTTATCGGCAATGAGGACTTCAATTTTTCGTTCCCTTAAATCCGCTAAAACCTTCGGACAAATTTTCCAATCTGTTACGATAACATCAACTTCTTCCAGTGGAGAAACCATAGCAAAAGCATTTATTCCAAACTTGCTGCTATCCGCGAGAAGTATAGTTTTATTAGCTCGTTCTATAGAAAATTTCCGTACTTGTGCTTCTTCTATATTATAGTCTGATATACCATCTTGCAAAGTGATTCCACCTGCTCCGATAAAAGCAATATCTACAAAAAATTGTTTAAGGGCTGATAGTGTCAAACTTCCTGACATTGATAGGAAGCTTGGATTTAACTTGCCTCCCATAATATGAAGATTTATATCTGTATTAGCAAGTTCGTTAACAATGGACAAAGAGTTTGTCAAAACAATTACATTATTTTTATTTTTTATACTTCTTGCAAGTTCGATAATAGTAGTACCAACATCTAAAATAATTGTTTGGCCATCAGCAACCAATTCGGCAGCTTTTTTACCAATTGCAATTTTTTCTAAACTATTTATAACTTCTCGGGTAGAATATGACGGTTCAGAGGCAATTGGCGAAATCAGTGCAGCGCCGCCATAGATTTTCTTACATAGATTCTGTGACTCTAAGATATGAAGATCACGGCGAGCAGTTTCAGTAGATACTCCAAAGGTAGATGTAATATCCGTAATCTTAACAACTTTAGTTTTTTGCATCATGTCTAAAATTTTTTGATGACGTTCTCTCGAAATCACGTTCAGTTTCCTCCTGTTTTCCAATAATATATAACATTCATATTATATATTATTGGAAATTTAATTACAATAATATATTTGTTGGTTACTAATTACCAAACAAAACATAACAAGTTGACAAAAGTTAATATAAATATTTGTATGGGAGATTGAATCTGATTAAGCGATTTAAATGGTAAGAGCGCTGAATGTCAACACTGAATTATCTAAAAGTTTTAAAAAACACCAAACACTATATTTACAAATTAAACACCAGGTATTATAATTAAAACAACAAGAAGTTATAACAAACTGATAAAGAAAACACAAAATGTATTAAAAACATTGGAAGGGAGATAGAAATGAGTGCACCAAAATTGTTTAGTCCAGGTCCAGTAATTGTTGAAAATAATGTAAGACAGGCTTTATTACATTATGATATTTGTCATAGGGGAAAAGAGTTCGAAGAAATGTTTGAGGATACATTAAATAAAATTAACATAATCTTTGGGGCAGATAATAGTTATAAATCTTTGCTAATTTCAGGATCGGGGACATCTGCCAATGAAACTGTGTTATCTTCACTATTTAAAAAAAATGATGATAGCGTATTGCTAATTTCAAATGGAACCTTTGGTGAAAGGTTGGAAGAAATCATATTAAAGTATAGGATTCCCTTGGTAAAACCTAAATTCGAATGGAGCCAATATCCTACTGTAAGCGTTGTAGAAGAGATGTTGTCTAAGAATCCTCAGGTTAAGGTTGTAGCAATGGTTTTTCACGAGACATCAACTGGCATGATTAATCCAGTCTGTGAAATTGGGGAGCTTTGCAAAAAATATGGTAAACTGTTTTTCGTCGATTGTGTTTCGGCGGTCGGCGGGGAAAATATAGATGTCATAAAGAATAATATTGATATAGCAACCAGTGTTGGCGGCAAATGTGTTGGTGCGTTCCCCGGATCTGCTTTTATTTGCGCAAAAGAGTCATTATTAAAATCTATTAAAGAAGAAGATTGCATGAATGTATACCTCAACCTTTATAAGCATTATTATTATGCAAAAACTTTCAGACAAACACCAAACACTCCGAATGTAACTTTATTCTGGGCGCTTAATGCTGCACTGACTAACATCACAAATAAAGGACTTGATAAACAGATAGAAACCTATAAGGAGTATGCGAAGATAATAAGGGATGGAGTAAGTGAGATAGGGTTGGTATTTTTGCTAGATAAAAAGTACATGTCAAATACTGTTACGTCCGTTTTTCTTCCTACCGGTATGAACGTAGATGATTTTTTGACCGAGATGGAGGATGAAGGTTACGTACTGTACGCAGGGAAAGGTAAATACTATGAACAAAATATGTTTCAGATTGCCAATATGGGGCATGTACAAAAAGAAGATTGTTATCAATTGTTGAAGGTTATGGGAATGCATGTTCATAAATCATAATGTGTAGGTTTTATGAATGAATCGGGTTATCGGTTTAATACTGATGATAACCTTATGATACGAACCGAATTATCGGTTGTATATAAACCAAATAAATGAGGAGGAATCAGAGTGAAACGAGCTAAGAAAGTGATGTCAATTGTTCTTACACTGTTGTTGCTCATCGGTATCTTTAGCGGTTGTGCGACAACCACAGAAGAGCCCAAAAATGTCAGCGAGACGAGCGGTACGGCTGCACCGGAGGCAAAAAAGGATACGCTAACCATGTTGTCAGCTGAGAGCTTCACGGGAAGCTGGGATCCCACTGGTCACACAATTCTTGCAAATATCCATGTAGAATACATAGTATTCGACCGCTTAGTTAACATGGACATGAAGACGCTTGAGATTAAACCCGGTCTTGCAACGGAATGGAAATACCTAGAAGATGGCGTAACATTGGAACTCAAGCTTAGAAAAGGTGTTAAATTCCACGATGGTAGTGATTTTGATGCATCAGACGTAGCAGAGACTGTAAAAAGATTCTCTGATCAGTCCAGAGTTGCTAGCGCATGGTGGGCTGAACCTATTCTTGCAGAGGTTGTGGATGACTTAACAGTAAGACTAAAACCTTCTAGTGGCAATGCTTATGCTCCTCTGATAAACAATTTGTGCTTTACACCCATCATGTCCTCAGATGACATTGAAAACGAAGCGCGCTTAATGAATAATTTGAATGGGACGGGTCCATATAAATTTGTAAAGTTTGAGAACGAGCAGTGTAGTTTCATTGCAAACGAAGCTTATTGGGACACACCAAATGCACCCAAAGTAAAAAACTTCGTATTCCGTTATGTTGCAGATCCTGCAACAAGACTTGCAGCACTGCAGACAGGAGAGGCCGATATCATAGAACGTGTTGAGTCAGAACAAGTTCCGTCAATCAAAGCTGATTCCGCTCTTAAACTTATAACGGTAACTGCTATTGAGCAAAAGAATCTGGTATTTAAATTCCAGGTACCGCCAATGGACAATAAACTTCTTCGTCAGGCTATCTCGTATGCAATTGATCGTGAGACTATTGTAAAAGACATAATGCAAGGATATGCAGGCCAAGCGAATAATTTTGTCTCGGAGGTTGCTTGGGGTTATGAGCCTGCTAAAGGCTTCCCGACTTACAATCCTGAAAAGGCAAAACAATTGCTGGCTGAGGCTGGGTATCCAAATGGCAAGGGCTTACCCGAGATCACTTATGCTACCTCAGTAGGTTTCTATCCAAAGACCAAGGAATATGGTGAATACATAGTTTCAAACCTTGCCGATATTGGGATTAAATGCAAACTTGTTCCTATGGAAACTGCCAGTTGGTTAGATGCACTATATCAGCCTACCTCTGCCAACATGGTTGATACAGGCTGGATGCCACCAGGATTAGAGCCAGACTTAACAATTGGAGCGTTTTATAGGAGCCCTGGTCAAGTTTCTTTTTGTGAGATTCCGGAATTGAATGAAATTCTTATGAAAGAGGCTAGGATCACCGACAGCAAAGAGCGTGCGGAGTTCCTTAAGACAGACGTTTATCCAATGATTGCAGAGTATGTACCGCATATGACGATGTTCAACTCCGTTTTGATTTACGCTATGCGCAGCGATGTGGAGGGCTTCGAACCTACACCGACTTCTGCTATGCCATTCCACAAAGTTTATTTCAAGTAATATACTTCAAATTTTAAGATTATGAATTGAGCCGTTGTTTCGTGGCCAGACCTGTTGACTTTTCCGGGTCTGGTCACGAAGTCTAACGGGATAGTCACACATAAAGAATAGGTAGATAACCATTTATGCAACATTTCGATAAAGGTTTCGCGATAATACTATTAGAACTAATTAATGAAACCGATTGGACGAGTATCATTTTCGTGTTACATTATTATTAGATACTCTGCAGGGCAGGTTATGAGTTTTTGTGTATTCATGAGAAGGTAAGGTAGATAAAGCTGAAATGTTTGGGGGGATACAAGAGTTCCCCTCATAAAGATAAAGGAGGTGAAGATGTCACAATGCTAGCCACGATAACGAAGCGCCTATTACAAGGGCTTATTGTGATTATTGCCATAACGGTCATAACTTTTGTTATGCTAAGATTGATACCGAGCGATCCATCAAGAACAATGGCACCAAATGCAACCGAAGCGCAACTTTTGCAGCTCAAGGAGCAGATGGGTATTGGAGACCCCATAGCCGTACAGTTTGCAAAATATGTTAATAACCTGTTCAGTGGTTATTTAGGCTACTCATATTTTCAAAAGGCGGATGTAGTAACGGTCATAGGGCGGGCATTACCTGTAACGGGGATACTGCTTATGTTCGCAATTATCATATCCTTAGTGTTCGGATTGATTCTAGGTATTATAGCGGCCATTTATAGTAACACATGGATTGACAGACTGATATCGGGTTTTTCCGTGCTGTTCCAATCCATGCCAAATTACTGGGTAGGTATTATTTTGATTCAAATTGTATCGGTCAACCTCAAGCTGCTGCCGTCAACAGGATATAAAAACATCAGATATGCAATACTTCCGTCCATTGTTTTATCGCTTCCTATGACTGCGGTATTGATCAGGAATATCAGGGCTTCCATGATGGACAGCATCAACCAGAGCTTTGTCAAGGCTGCAAAGGCAAGAGGTATTCCGTCATGGTCTTTATTGGTTAGGTACTCGTTCCGTAATTCTTTGATACCGGTGCTCACAATTTTCGGCACGCAGCTTGGCATACTGCTTGGCAACTCTGTTGTTGTGGAATATGTGTTTGGGTATCCGGGAATCGGAATGCAAATTCTCAATGCGATTTTGAGGCGAGACTATTATCTGGTCCAGGGATTGGTTGCGCTGCTTTCGGGCGTCTTTATCCTTATAAATATGGCCATCGATATTAGTTATATTTATCTTGATCCACGCATTAGAAAGGCACAGGGTGGACTATGAAAAATACAAAAATTAAAAATGCGCTTTCATTCCTCAGAAAAAATCCAACTTTTACTTTTGGTTTAATTATCATACTGATCACTCTGTTTATTGCATTATTCGCTAATTTTATTGTCCCGTTTGATCCTGCCTCGTCTTCGCCCAAAGAACGGCTAGCACCACCATTCTGGTCTTCGAGTGCGAATATGAAGCATATATTGGGGACGGACTATATAGGAAGGGACCTAGTCTCTAGATTGTTTATGGGCATTCGAACTTCTGTAATTGTCAGCTTTCTTGCGGTTGGTACTGCTGTACTGATTGGTATGGCGGTTGGATTAGCATCAGGCTTGGCGCACCCTGGACTGCTGGATTCCATCTTGATGCGTATTACGGATATCCAGATGGGTTTCCCATTTATAGTACTTGCAATTATCATATTGACAATGGTGGAGCCAACGGTAGCATCCTGTATCGTTGTGCTCAGTTTAGCGTCTTGGCCAGCTTATGCAAGGGTATTACGTTCTAATGTAATGATTGAAAAAGAAATGGACTATGTTGCTGCTGCAAAGGCTATGGGTGCTAGTAAATTGAGAATTGCCGTCAAATATCTGGGCCGTAATTTCCTATCAGCCATAATACCAGTAATGCCAATGGATATTGCCGGTGCTATTATAACAGAGAGCTTATTGAGTTTTATGTCAATTGGGATTCAACCGCCTAACATCTCACTAGGTAATATTATGGCCGATGGAAGAAATTATATTTCTACTTCGTGGTGGATAACAGCGATACCTGGTATCGTAGTAATGATTATAGTCCTTGCTTTGAATCTTATGGGTGATGTACTTCAGAAGAAATTTGATCCCAAGCTGAATAAATGATTAAATCTGGAGGGACAAGTGTATGAAACAAAACGCTGATATTAAAAAACCAAAAGATGTCCAGCCAGATGTGTTGCTGGAAGTCAAGAACCTGAAGACCTATTTCTATCTACCTTCAGGGGCAGTCGTGAAGGCTGTTGATGGGGTGAATTTTACACTCAAAAGAGGAAGTGTCCTTGGCATCATTGGCGAATCCGGATCGGGCAAAAGTGTTACTTCACGTTCTATTATGCGAATAGTCGATGAGCCGGGCAAAATCGAAGATGGTGAAATTATTTTCAAAGGTCAAGATTTACTTAAGATTCCAGAAAAAAAGATGTCACGGTTGCGTGGCTCTCAAATATCCTTGATTTTTCAAGATCCTACGACGTCATTCAACCCATACATGACTATCGGAGCGCAGCTTACTGAAGCGTATCTTGTTCATAAAAATGCTAGTAAAGAAGAAATCAGACAGCGCTGTATTGAAGTACTTAAGCTGGTTGGCGTTTCAAACCATGAAGAGATTATGAAGAAGTATCCGTGCGAGTTCTCTGCCGGATTCCGCCAAAGAATTTTTATTGCTATGTCGATGATATTCAATCCTGATTTGCTTATTGCAGATGAGCCGACAACCAGCTTAGGTATTACAATTCAAGCTGAAATCATTGAGGCGTTGATTGACGTTAAGGAGAAAACAGGAAACTCGGTAATTATTATCACTCATGATTTTGGTGTAGTTTCGCAGTTTTCCGATGATATATTTGTTATGTATGCGGGTCGCTGCGTCGAATCCTCGCCTAAAAAACAACTACTGCTTTATCCGAGGCACCCTTATACGGTAGGTTTGATTCGCTCTGTACCTTTATTAGAAGCGAGAAAGACCAAACGCCTCAAGTCCATACCGGGCTTTCCGCCGGATATGGTAAACTTGCCAAAGGGTTGTGCCTTTGCACCTCGCTGCGAGTTTGCACAACAGAAATGTTTGGAAGATCAGCCGTCGCTGAGCGAAGTGGAAGAAGGGCGTATGGTCGCGTGCCACTATCCACTGATGGACTACTGCACAAGCGATGACACTACATTGGAATGAGGTGATAAAGTGAGTATACCGATTTTACAAATTGAAAGTCTCAAAAAGCATTTTCCTGTTCGCAAGGGCTTGTTCAATAAACAGGTGACAATAAAATATGTTGTAGACGGCATAAGCTTTAAAATTGAAAATGGTCAGACTGTCGCGTTGGTTGGCGAGTCAGGCTGTGGTAAATCAGTATTATTGCGCACAATCATAGGATTAGAGAGTCCTACGGATGGTAATATTTACTTCAAGGGACAACGCTATGATCAGATGAAAAAGCAAGAGATAAAGGAAATGCGGCGCAGGGTTCAGCTGATATTTCAAGACTCATTAGCTTCACTACACCCACGCTTTACCATAGCAATGTCGCTGGAAGAGCCATTGATTTTAAATGGAATGTCGGACGCAAAAAAGCGCGAAGAGATCATAATTGACACCCTTAACCAGGTAGGACTTGACCCGGAATTTCGCTTTAGATATCCAGAACAGCTTTCCGGAGGGCAGCGTCAACGTGTTATTATTGCAAGGGCTTTAGTGGAACGTCCTGAGTTAATACTAGCAGATGAGCCTATTTCGGCATTAGACGTTTCATTGCAGGCACAGGTGCTCAATTTTCTTATGGATCTGCAGGAAAAGTATTCTCTTTCCATGTTATTTGTGGCACATGACTTAGCAGTTGTGCGACAAATTGCAGAACATATCATGATTATGTATGCGGGTGTTATTGTTGAATCCGCACCCGGAGCTGAGATATATATAAATGCAAAACATCCATACACTAAAGTATTGCTGGAATCCGCACCGAGCATATCAAAGGGAATAAAAGATGAAGGATTCAATTTGAATTTAAAGATCGGAGATACGGTGGATCCAGCTTCGCCACCACCAGGATGTTTATTCAATACTAGGTGTATATATGCAGATGAAGAATGCATGTCCATAAGGCCGGAGCCAAAAGAAGTTGCACCAAACCATCTTGTATGTTGTCACAAAGTTTAACTTAACGGTTTAAGTCTAAAGACAATATTGCTTTTCAACAACTTACTTTGATTTTAGTAAGAAGTTATTTCGTGATATAGAGCGGGAAACCAGTAAATTATGGTTACCTGCTCTTTTCATATTTGTATAGTAAAAAGAGTATATAATCAATAGAAGAAAGAAACTATAAATGGTCGATATTGATTATCGCAAACAATTCCATGGTATATTGGAGAACTGGCTGGATATGATTGTATCGGAGATGTTGCAGGCATAGCCGCTGGTGAATATCGTTGGGGATAAGTTTCAGGTTGGAATACCTGAGGAGGAGTGCTTCTTTTCATTATGAAGCACTTGTCGGGCAGTGGTGCGGCAGGAGTGACAGCGGCAATACTTATATGCAGGCTTATGTTGTTTTAATTTATTTAGCGTGAGATAATATGAAATAGAAAATACAGTTCAAGGTGGATTATATAATGAGACTAAGAAGACTATTAGTGCTCCTTTTAATAATATTTGCTGTTATCAGCATTAAGCTTCCTGAAACCTTCCAACTGCTAGGCACAAAGGTAAGGCTTCTTCCCTTGGCTCTGCCCGTATATGATATTGATGCAGACGCAGAAGTCAGAAGTAGTGGCGAGTTCCATGCCATAATGCTTGATGCCATCAGGGAAGTAAAGGATGGTGTGAAGGTACTGATAGTTAAATACGATGAAAAAACCTATGATGTAGACGCTGCGTTTAAGAGTATATTGGCTGAGAACGTCGGACTGGGGTTTGTATCGGGCTGCAATGCAACTTTTACAAGAGCATTGGGAAAAGAATCGGCAGCTGTTGAATTGAAGCTGCAGTACATATACCCAAGAGAAAAGATTATCTCTATGCGCGCTGAGACGGATAGCAAAGCAAATGACATTATCAACAGTATAATAAAGCCCGGAATGAGTGATTACGAAAAAGTCCTGGCAGTTCATGACCATGTGGTTAAGAGCTCAAGATATGACAGATTGAATGCAGACAGCAATAATGTGCCTGCTCTGGAGCATGAAGCTTATGGAGTGCTTGTAAAAGGGATTGGAGTTTGTGACAGCTATGCCAAAGCGGTTAAACTGCTTTTGGAAAAGGCGGGAGTTCAATGCATTCTTGTGGAGGGCAGCAAAGCCGGAGATGCCGGACAAAGACCTGCTGATGTTGATCATGCATGGAATATTGTAAAGCTGAACGGAGAATACTACCATGTAGATGCTACTTGGGATGACGTATCGGAGGAAAGGGACAGCACAGAGCTGGTTTATCATCATTTCAACATCAACGATGAGGAAATGCAAAAGACGCATATATGGGATAAAGGCAAATACCCTCCTTGCACTGGCACAAAATACAACTATTTTGAATATAACAAGCTTATAGCAAATAGCCAGGCTGAAGTTCTTTCAATGATGACAAAAGCTGTTTCCGGTCGGGAAAAGAGGCTGTTAGTAAAGATTGCCGACTATAAAAGTTCTGCATACAATATTGAAGAGCTGATAAAAAAGGCTGCAGAAAAAAGCAGTCTCAATCAGGGCATAAGTGCAAAATGGATAATAAATGACTCCCTTGGGATAGTTGATATTGAGTTTGAATATTGACACAGATGAAATAATGTTGTATATTTTTGACATATACTTTAAATTATAAAAGTGATGATGGGAAGAGTAAGTTGGCATACATGTCAAAGAGAGCCGGGAATGGTGCGAACCGGCACATAAAACCAACCCAACATGGCCCCTGAACTGTACAGGTGAGGCAGCTGCTAAGCCTGTGCCGTCAAGCTGACGTTATACAGCACAGTGATGAATTCTTATGAAAGAGTCACTTGTTAAGTTTTCTGCCGCAAGGCAGGAAAGAATTAGGGTGGTAACACGAACAGCTTTCGTCCCTTCAGGGGGCGGGAGCTTTTTTATTTTTGAATAATGAGGAGGAATAAAAATGAGTGGTAAAAAGTTTTATATGACTACAGCAATAGCATATACCTCGCGAGTACCTCATATAGGAAATACCTACGAGGCGGTTCTGGCAGACTCGATAGCAAGGTTTAAAAGAATGACGGGACATGATGTATATTTCCTGACCGGCACAGATGAACACGGTCAGAAAATTCAGGAGCAGGCGGAGGCTGATGGCTTGAAGCCTCAGGAGCATGTTGACAGGATAGCTGGAGAAATAAGAAGAATATGGGACTTCATGAATGTAAGCTATGACCAGTTCATAAGGACAACAGACAAGCAGCACGAAGAGACAGTTCAAAAGATATTCAAGAAGCTTTATGAGCAGGGGGACATATACAAGAGCTCCTATGAAGGACTGTACTGCACTCCATGTGAGTCCTTTTACACCGAGTCCCAGCTGGTGGAAGGGAAGTGCCCTGACTGCGGAAGGGAAGTGGCACATGCCAGCGAGGAAGCATACTTTTTCAAACTGTCCAAGTATCAGAGCAGACTGATGAAGCACATAGAAGAAAACCCGAACTTCATATGGCCTGAATCCAGAAAAAATGAGATGATAAACAACTTCTTAAAGCCCGGCCTCCAGGACCTGTGTGTGTCCAGAACCTCCTTCAACTGGGGTGTGCCTGTAAGCTTTGATGATAAGCATGTTATATATGTATGGATAGATGCGTTGTCAAACTATATTACAGCTTTGGGATATAATCCGGAAGGAGAAAGCGGAGAGCTCTTCAACAAATACTGGCCAGCTGATCTGCACCTGATAGGAAAGGATATTGTCAGATTCCATACCATATATTGGCCGATAATACTCATGGCTCTTGGTGTTGAGCTGCCAAAGCAAGTTTATGGCCATCCGTGGCTTTTGATGGGCAAAGACAAAATGTCAAAATCAAAGGGTAACGTAATATACGCGGAGGAGCTTGTAAAGTTGTTTGGAGTGGATGCGGTAAGATATTACCTGTTGAAGGAAATGCCCTTTGGACAGGATGGAAACATCACTTATGAGCACATGATTGCCAAAATGAACACCGATTTGGCAAATAACCTGGGCAATCTTGTAAATCGTACTGTTGCAATGGTAAGCAAGTATTTTGAAGGTAAGATAGCTGAGCCCACCGATAAGGAAGCAATAGATGACGAGCTTATAGACCTGGCTCTTGTGACTCCTGGCAGAGTTGAAGCAAGAATGAATGAGTACAGGACAGCTGATGCGCTTGATGAGGTTATGACCTTGCTCAAGAGGAGCAACAAATATATAGACGAGACCCAGCCTTGGGTGCTTGCAAAGGAAGAAAGCAAGAAAGGCAGACTCGCAGCGGTATTGTATAATTTACTCGAGAGCATCAGGATAGCTTCTGTGCTGTTGTATCCATTTATTCCTGATACCGCATTGGAGATTCAAAGGCAGATAAATGCACAGAAAACTGATTGGGCATCTTTAAAGGCTTTTGGCGGAACTATTGTCGGAACTGCTGTGAATGAAGCGAAACCTTTATTCGCTAGAATAGATGAAGAAAAGAAGCTGGCAGAGATCAGCGCTATAAAAGAAGCGGAAGAGCAGAAGGCAGAGACGGTTGAGGAAGAGAAGAAAGCGGTGTCCGCAGAGGTGCCGCAAGAGGATAAGTATATAACTATAGATGACTTTGCGAAAATTGACTTGAGGGTTGCCAAGGTGCTGGAGTGCGAGAAGGTCGAGGGCTCCGACAAGCTCTTGAAGCTGCAGCTTGAGGTTGGCGGCGAGAAGCGCCAGGTGGTTTCCGGCATTGCGAAATATTATGCGCCTGAAGCTTTGGTCGGCAAGTATGTGGTTTTGGTGGCTAACCTCAAACCGGTGAAGCTCCGTGGAGTGGAATCCAATGGAATGATATTGGCTGCCTCTAATGATGAGGCTCTTACAGTTCTCACTCCTCTCACAGAGATAAAATCAGGCTCACAAGTAAGCTAGAAAGAAGTGGTGTAGAATATGCTTTTTGATACACATGCCCATTTGGATGACGACAAGTTTGATGAGGACAGGGATGAGGTTGTAAGCCAGTGCACTGAAGCTGGTGTGGACTTGATTCTTAACGCTGGCAGTAATATTCAGACCTCCGTAAAGTCCATTGCTTTGGCGGAGAAATATAAGTTCATTTATGCAGCTGTGGGGGTTCACCCCCACGATGCATCGGATATGGATGAGGAAACCGCAGGAGTGCTGGCTGCCCTTGCAGAGAACAAGAAAGTCAGGGCTATTGGGGAAATCGGTCTAGACTATCACTATGACCTGTCGCCCAGGGATGTGCAGAAACGTCGTTTTATTGAGCAGATAGACCTGGCGAGGCAGCTTAAGCTTCCGGTGATTGTGCATGACAGGGAGTCTCATGGAGATGTTATGGATATATTTAAGAAAACCCGCATCAAAGAGGTGGGCGGAGTGCTGCACAGCTTTTCGGGAAGTGCTGAGATGGTCTTGGAGTGTCTTAAGCTGGGACTGTACATTTCCATTAGCGGCTCCGTTACATTCAATAACGCAAGAAAGACTGTTGAAGCAGTTAAGGAAGTTCCGCTTGACATGCTTCTCATTGAGACAGATAGCCCATATCTTACGCCTGTTCCCAACAGAGGCAAGAGGAATTATCCGGGCTATGTGAGGCTGGTGGCAGAGAAGATAGCAGAGATAAAGGGTATAACCTTTGAAGAAGTGGCGCAGAAGACCAGGTCAAATGGGAAGCGCCTATTCGGAATAGAATAGTTACTTGTAACACTGAAAACACTGAAATCCACTGAACACACGGTTTAAAAAGAGAAATTATATCGTGCACTTCAGTGAAGCATCAGTGTTTTTGTGTTATATGAAACTTTCCGTAATCTAGCAACCCAGTATCCTTAACGAGCATTACCGAATGATACTGAAAGTGTTACCCGTCCCCCGCTTGTAAAACCATTCCTCTTATAGTAAAATTATCATATCTAGCAAATTATGAAGCTTTTCTATAGAAATATTTGTAATATTTTGCCTATGTCCTTCATATACTTTTCATTGAAGCTATTTTCAAAAAACAAAAGAATTCTTCTGGGGGTAATACGATGATTACTTATGAAATCAAGGATGCCCTTTATATAAATCTGACCAACAGGTGTGCAAACAGCTGCTCTTTTTGTGTTAGAAACCAGCCTGAGGGTATAGGCGTTGACCTTTGGCTTCGCAAGGAGCCGAGCCTTGAGGAAATCCTTGGAGACATAAAAAACCCAGAGAATTATAGTGAAATTGTGTTTTGCGGTTATGGAGAACCACTTGAGCGGCTTATGGAAGTAATTGAGATATGCAAGGAGCTTAAGAAAAAAGGAGTCAGGATAAGGATTAATACTAACGGCCAAGCAAATCTGATATGGAAGAGAAATGTTGTGCCTGAGCTTAAGGGGCTGGTGGATTCCGTATCTATAAGCTTAAATGCAAAGAACGCAGAGGACTATGTGAAGCTTTGCAGACCGGAATATGGTGAGGAAGCATATAAGGCTGTATTGGAGTTTGCAAAGGAATGTGTAAAATATATACCTGAGGTTTGGCTCACAGTTGTTGATGTGATTTCTGCTCATGACATAGAATTGTGCAGGAGTATAGTATGTAGTATGGGAGCACAGTTTAGGGTGAGGCACTACTGTTGAAAAACTTCATGGCTATATAGGTTGCATTAAAGCTGGTTCAGGGAAGAATTAGGCAACCTATGAAATCAAGGAACATGATTTTGCAATATTGAAATCGTAATGTAAAATGTTTATTGCAAAACATGTAGTCCATATAAAAAGAATAAAATATTTTAATCTGGCAATGATATAAATATGAAAGCCAAAATTTCCCGATTTGTCAAAGGTTCGGGGAAAATACAAATATTCTTTACGAACCAAAAATTTGACAATAAAACCAAATAACGATAAAATTAATCTACCTGTCTATTTAGATTTATTGTTATATAATACCATTAAATCTAGATAGTATAGGCTGATGAGCTAGACGTATGAGGGCGAATTGGCGCTGAATACGTTTGGCAAACGTAAAAAAAGGAGGTTGAACGATGAAAATAAACTTGAAGAATTTCAAGAGTTTATTTTCGGTCAAGCTTATTGCTGTCGCTGCATTATGCTTGATACTCGCTACATCTTATGTCTACAGTGCGATGAAGAAAGATATTACCATTGAAGATATTGACGGAGTAAAAGCAGTAAGTACCTTTAAGAATACTGTTGAAGATGTGCTAGAAGAAAATAGTGTAGGTATCAAACCCCATGATAAGGTAAGCCTGGAAATGGCAGAAAAGCTCAAGGATGGAATGAGTATAAAAATATCCAGAGCCAGAGAGGTTACCATTAACTCGGATGGGAAGGACGTAGTCATATGGACTACTGCTCCTGATGTAAAGAGTGCTCTTGGGGAGGTTCAAATCCAGCTTGGCGAGAAAGATAAGGTGTTGCCTGGTCTGGATACAGTAATCAAAGGAAATACAAAAGTTGATGTAATAAGAGTAGAAGAAAAAGTTGTAAAGCAAGAAATGAAAATGGATTTTACCAATCAAGTAAGTAAAAGCGACAAACTTGACACGGGCTTAGTGAAAGTAGTTAAAAAAGGAAGCCCAGGCCTAAAGGAACTGGCTATAAAGGTTATTTTTGAAAATGGCAGGGAAGTAAAAAGAGAAATCGCTGCTGAAAAGATACTCAAAGAGCCTATAAATGGCATCATAGAGGAAGGGACTAGAACTACCTTCGTATCTTCGAGAGGTCAGGTCACCAGATTTGTGAGAGCGCTCACAATGACTGCAACAGCTTATGATGCAACCTTTGAGAGCTGTGGCAAGCATCCTGACGACCCGAATTATGGCATAACCTATTCGGGGTTAAGGGTAAAGCCTGGTATAGTTGCAGTAGATCCCAAGGTTATTCCACTTGGAACATATCTTTATGTCGAAGGGTATGGGGAAGCCCTGGCGGCTGATAAAGGCGGGGCTATAAAAGGCAATAGGATTGATTTATACTACGAATCGCCAAAAGATGTAGCGAGATATGGCAAGAGGGCAGTCAAGGTATACATACTTGATAAGCCCAGATACAGATTCTAAAGCTTATCCACAGGGTGACCCCTGTGGATAAATTATTGTATAGGAAAGTATAACTTTCCTATACAATAATTTATCTTGATTTAACTGCCCGTGCCAGAATTTCCTCATTACATTCGGAAAAGGCACATGGGCTTCAAATGCGGCATACGCCGCCTTTGTTATTGTCTAGGGAGGATGTTTTATGTTGAAGGAAACAATTGTGGTAGAGGGCAAGAATGATGCTGCCGCAGTAAGACGCGCAGTAGCTGCGGATATAATAATAACAAGCGGCTTTGGAATAAACAAAGGCATACTGGATAGGATAAAGACTGCCCAAGAGAAGAATGGTGTGATTGTGCTTACAGATCCTGATTTTATGGGGGAAAAAATACGAAAAATTATTTCTGACAGGGTCAAGGGAGTCAGACATGCCTTCGTACCCAAAGAAGAGGCTCAAGCAGAAGGAGACATTGGGGTGGAGAATGCAGCACCGGAAAGCATATTAAGAGCGCTGTCCATGGCAAAATGCGAGCAGGAGGAGGTTCAAATCACCTTTTCGGGGATTGACCTGATATATTACGGTCTTTCGGGCAATGACAATGCTGCGGGACTCAGGAATAGTCTGGGCTCTGCCTTGGGGATAGGCTACGCAAATTCAAAGCAGTTTCTTAACCGGCTGAACAAATATGGTATAAGCCGGGATGAGCTTGAGATGGCATTGGGAAAGATAATGTATGAAATAGATAATAAAAAGTAACTTAAAAAGGATGATGGGCATGAAGGAAAACTCAATAACAACGTCAACACGTGACCTGATAAAAAAGTACGATTTTAAAATAGCAAAGAAATTCGGACAGAACTTCCTGGTGGATGAAAGTATTTTAAAATCAATTATAGACTGCTCAGAGCTTTCCAAGGATGACTGCGTTCTCGAAATAGGCCCTGGACTGGGAGTCATGACGCAAGTGCTGTGTGAGAAAGCTGGCAAAGTATTGGCCGTAGAGATAGACAGAGAGCTGATACCGATACTTAAGGTTTCGTTGTTCGGCATTGATAACGTAAAAGTAATCAATGAGGACATACTAAAACTGGATCTAAAATCTGTATTGGAGGAAAATTTCGGGGATTCCCCTGTCAAAGTAGTGGCAAATCTACCTTATTACATTACAACTCCAATAATTATGAGGCTGCTTGAAGAGAAAATTAACTTCAAGAGCATCACTGTCATGGTTCAGAAGGAAGTGGGAGAACGGCTTGCAGCGAATCCGGGAGGTAAGGATTACGGCGCTCTTACCGTTGCAGTGCAATACCGCTGCATACCTAACAAAATCCTGGTAGTACCGCCGGAATCATTTATACCGAAGCCCGAGGTTGATTCTATGGTTATAAGGCTGGATTCCAGGGATAAGCCTCCGGTTGATTTGAAAGATGAAAAAATGTATTTCAGAGTAGTAAAGGCATCCTTTGGCCAACGGAGAAAAACCCTTCTGAATGCTTTGTCCGCAGGAAATCTAGGGAAGACCAAGGACGAGCTCAAAGAATTACTCGAAAGAAACGGCATTGATGAAAAAAGGCGTGGAGAGACTCTGTCCCTTGAGGAATTTGCTAGAATCGCCAATGATATAATATAAGCCTAAAACAGTTCAAAAAAATATGTTCACTTTTGCCCCCTCGATACATATATTAGTAATGACTATGTATCAAAGGGGGTTATTTTGTGGCATCAAATAATGAGTATAAAAGATACTTTATCATACTTCAAGAAGATGACAAAGGATATGAATTGTCACCTGGAAAGATACCGACCGGTTATGTCAAAATTGAAGTAAAAAACAGCAAAGTAAGACTCAATGCATTTATTCAAAATGTAAAAATCGAAGACAGGATCGAGTACAGGTTGATTTTGGTATCATCGGGTAAAAAACAAGCAATAGATGTAGGAAAAATCCTAATTGACAGCAGTGGAAGAGGGGAACTTTCCTATGAACTTGAATCGGACAATGTTTTAAAAAGCGGCCTTAACATTGGGGATTTCACCGTAGCAGCTGTGACTGCAGGGGCGACTGTGCCTCTTTCGGGCTATACCGGAAGGGATAAGCTGGAATGGAAGGGCAGATACGAGGTAGTGAACAGGCAGAAGACTCATGAAGCACCTAGAATAGACAAAAAAATAAAGATTGAAGAAATTGTACCGGAAATCCCGGCACCGATAATCCCGGTACAGCCTGTTTTGAAGCCTGAGATGCCTCCCATAAAAGAGGCAGTGATGAAGCCAGAACCTAATATTGAGGCAGTGATGAAGCCAGAACCTAATATTGAGGCAGTGATGAAGCCAGAACCTAATATTGAGGCAGTGATGAAGCCAGAACCCAATATTGAGGCAGTGATGAAGCCAGAACCTAATATTGAGGCAGTGATGAAGCCAGAACCTAATATTGAGGCAGTGATGAAGCCGGAACCTAATATTGAGGCAGTGATGAAGCCGGAACCTAATATTGAGGCAGTGATGATGCCGGAACCTAATATTGAGGCTATGCCGATTCCAAAACCTAATATTGAGGCTGTGACGAAGCCGGAACCCGAACCGCCTGTAATGGAGCACATGCATGTACATGAAACCAAGGTAGAAGTTGAAATAGTAATGCCAAAATGTCCTCCAATGGCTCCGATTGAAGAGCCTTACGAATTTGAAGAAGAAAAAATTGAATGCGAAGATATTAGCCAATATTACTGTGATGAGGATGACAGTGCCGATAGCGATGATAGTGATGATGATGAACGGCCCAAACACCATCACGAGGAGTATCATCATGAGCGGGCTGTATCTCCATATTACAGCGGAGGAATGTACAGCAAGATGAAAAAGGTCCTGAGAAGACTTAGAAGGTATGAGCCCTTTGAAGAGGAGAGAGGCTTCAGCTGGTTTAAGGTCGGGGATGACATATATGAGATAAACAATGTTGCAATACCGTATATGGGCTACATGGTACCAATGGGATATCCATTCATGGCTGAAGGCTGCAGTATGATGATGGATAGAAAAGACTATATACTTGGTGTGAAATATGACGGCAGGGAAGATGACGATGATGATAGGAGAATAAGATATCTTCTATTTGGAGTACCGGCGCTATATAGCAAGAAGAATGAGCAGTATTACAAATCCAAAGGGTTTATGGAGTTCAAACCACACAAATCAAAGGGGCACGGATACTTTATCATGTGCTTGGATATTAGGAACGGCATGATGTGCCATATTGACTAATTTGACACATGCGTAAAGGGCTGTTTCAGGCTAATCGAGTTAGCTTGAAACAGCTTTTTGTTTTGTAGCAAAATTTTCTATAAAAAATTCTTTGATTATATGATAGAATTAAGATAACATAAAAAAGATGAAACGGAAGAGGATTGATTTTGTGAAAATAGATAATCTATTAGACAGGAAACTGCTTAAGAATATAGATATAGGAATAATTATATCCACAATGCTGCTTATAATATACGGCATAATCGCAATTTCCAGCGCTACACATATAACAAGCGGGGGATCTGTTGGGACTCTTAAGATACAAATAATCGCTTTTATTCTAGGTATAATAGGAGTACTTGTGATTTTGCTCATAGATTATAAAAGCTTTGGGGATAATTATATACTTATTTATGGAACTAATATATTTCTTCTGGTACTGGTTTTGGTTATTGGATTTTCCACTAAGGGCACAAGAGGCTGGATTGACTTTGGACCGGTAAACCTGCAACCCTCGGAGATTGTTAAGCTGGGATATATTCTGACCTTTGCCAAATACTTGGAAAAAAAGAAGGACAATCTGGATAGAATAGTTGATGTGCTTCCTGCAATAATGCACTTGGGCTTGATAATAGGTTTGATACTGCTGCAGCCGGACTTTGGAACGGCCTTGGTATTTATTTTCATATCGATATTCATGCTGTATGCAGCAGGCATTAACCACAAGATAGTAGCTGGAGCATTCGGAGCATTTTTAATAAGTCTTCCGGTAATGTGGAGGCTTCTGAAATCATATCAGAAGGACAGGATTCTTGTATTCTTCAACCCAGAGCTAGATCCTATGGGCGCGGGATATCATGTAATACAGTCAGAAACAGCCATAGGTTCTGGAAAATTTCTGGGCAAGGGAATTTTTCATGGTACTCAGAACAATTTAGGCTTCATACCTGAGAGACATACGGATTTTATTTTCTCGGTTATAGGCGAAGAACTTGGACTGGTCGGGGCTTTAGCCGTATTGCTGCTCTTTGCATGGCTTCTGCTAAGGTGCATACACATAGCCAAGGTGTCCAAGGATGATTATGGAATGCTCATTTGTGTAGGTATTACGGCAATGTTTCTCTTTCACATACTCGAAAATATAGGAATGACTATAGGACTTATGCCTGTAACCGGTATTCCTTTACCCTTCATAAGCTATGGGGGCAGCTCACTGCTGACGAATATGGCTGCGGTGGGCTTGGTGCTTAATGTAGGTATGAGAAGACAGGTAATAAGATTCTAAAAATTGTATAAATAGAGGTTTAAAAGACTCTGGAATGTATATTCTGGAGTCTTTTTATGTATATTAATGCATGTCTGCAATAATGAACATACTTTCGAAAATGAGCAAATTGGCTAATAGAGTGCTACATAATGCATAAAAATAAAAAAATATTTATAAAATGCAATTAATACTTGCATAAATATACAAATATAATTATAATTATAATAAATTTACTATGCTGGAGGTTAATAATATGGATTCGAATAAGAAAAAGGTTGTTCTCGCATATTCTGGAGGGCTGGATACTTCGATAATCATTCCTTGGCTGAAAGAGAACTACGATGTGGAAGTTATAGCCTGCTGTGTTGACGTAGGTCAGGGGGATGAATTGGAACCGGTAAAGCATAAAGCTTTGAGCACCGGAGCTTCAAAGGTTTATGTGATTGATGCCAGAAAAGAATTTGCTGAAGATTATATCATGCCCACAATAAAGGCGGGAGCGGTATATGAGGGAAAATATCTTCTGGGAACAGCGATGGCACGACCGCTTATTGCCAAAAAGCTGGTGGAGGTTGCCGAGAAGGAAGGAGCAAAGTACATTGCTCATGGATGTACCGGTAAGGGAAATGACCAAGTACGTTTCGAACTTACTATTAAGGCACTGAACCCCGATATTAAGGTTATTGCACCTTGGCGTGAATGGAATATAAAATCCAGAGAAGAAGCGATTGATTATGCTGCAGAAAGAGGAATACCTGTACCTGTATCCAAGGAGCGTCCTTACAGCATGGATAGGAATCTATGGCATCTGAGCCATGAGGGAGCAGATCTAGAAGATACCTGGAACCCTCACCCTACTGATATCTATCAGCTTACTACAGCACCTGAGAATGCCCCAGACAAACCAGAGCATGTTGAAATAGAATTTGAAAAGGGTGTCCCTGTAAAGTTAAACGGAATCATATCTGATGCAATGACAATGCTTGAGAAGCTGAATGAAATAGGGGGCGGAAATGGTGTCGGTCTGATTGACATGGTTGAAAACAGACTTGTAGGAATGAAGTCAAGAGGTGTGTATGAAACGCCGGGAGGTACCATACTTCATACTGCTCATAAAGAACTGGAGTATATAACCCTCGACAAGCAGACTATGCGATTCAAACAGATGGTTTCTGACAAATATGCGGAACTTGTATATGATGGATTATGGCATACGCCGTTGAAAGAAGCATTGGATGCTTTTGTTGAGCATACCCAGCAGCATGTTACCGGCACGGTTGCATTGAAGCTCTATAAGGGCTCCTGTATAATTTCAGGGATGGATTCAATATACTCTCTCTACAATAAGGATTTTGCAACCTTTGGAGAAAATGTAGACTGTATTTATAATCAAAAGGACGCTGAAGGCTTCATAAATTTATTCGGTCTGCCTATTGAGGTTATGGCGCTTATGAAAAGGAAGCTGGCCAAGCAGCAGGAGGAAAGGAAGATAGTTTAATGAAGCTGTGGGGAGGAAGATTCAGTAAAGACACTGCGAAGATGACCGAGGATTTCAATGCTTCGATTTCTGTTGATTCCAGGCTATATATCCAGGACATTGAGGGAAGCAAGGCTCATGCCCTGATGCTTGGAAAGTGTGGAATTATTTGCACTGAGGAGGCATCGGATATAGTAAGCGCCCTGGAAGAAATAAAGCTGGAGCTTGAATCAAACTGCAGCACCCTTACTATTGATTCGGAAGATATACATATGAACATAGAAAAGCTGCTTATCGAAAAAATAGGTGAGACGGGTAAAAAACTTCACACTGCCAGAAGCAGGAATGATCAGGTGGCTCTTGATATGAGAATGTATCTTAAGGAAGAGACCCGAATAATACTGGAGCAGCTCATGACTCTGGAGACTTTGCTTCTTAATAAAGCAGAGGAAAACATAAACACAATAATGCCGGGTTATACTCACATGCAAAAGGCGCAGCCCGTTACCCTGGGACATCACTTCATGGCTTATTTTGAAATGTTCATGCGTGATATGGATAGGTTTGCGGACTGTATGAAAAGGATGGATGTAATGCCGTTGGGAAGCTGCGCGCTTGCAGGGACCACATATCCCATAGACAGGGAACTGGTTGCGTCAATTCTGAAGTTCTCGGCAATATCCAGAAACTCCATAGATGCTGTATCTGACAGGGACTTTGTCATAGAGTTCATCAGCTGCTGCAGCTTTGCAATGATGCACCTTGGGCGATTCTGCGAGGAGCTGGTAATATGGAGCACTGGAGAATTTGGATATATTGAAATGGATGATGGTTACAGTACGGGCAGCAGCATTATGCCGCAGAAAAAGAACCCTGATATTGCGGAGCTCATAAGGGGAAAAACAGGCAGGGTGTATGGGGACCTTATATGCATGCTGACTGTAATGAAGGGGCTTCCGCTATCTTACAACAAGGATATGCAGGAGGATAAGGAAGCCGTATTTGATGCAGGGGACACCCTGAAGTCTTGCATTTCTGTATTTGTTCCCATGCTTGATACTATGACTGTAAACAAAGATAGAATTAATAGCAATCTTAAAGGGGGGTTCCTGAATGCCACCGATCTGGCCGACTATCTGGTGCAAAAAGGGCTGCCTTTTAGAAGTGCCCATGAAATAACTGGAAGGATAGTGAGCTTCTGCATTGCACGGGATAAAGAGCTTGAAGAACTGACCTTGGAGGAGTTTAGAAGCTTTGCGCCTTGTATACAACAGGAAATATACAGATTTATTGAGCTCGGTGCGTGCCTGTCAAGAAGGAATACCACAGGAGGACCTTCCGCGCAGCAGATTAATGGGGCTGTAGAGCAAGGCAGAAAGCTCGTTGAGGACTTCTTTGGAAATGTTAATAAAAAATACTTTGAATAAAGATGCATAAAATTATTAAAATGACATAATTACTTTTTAAGGTATATTCTTGTGTGGACGCGCCATGTAGGAATAATCCAATGCAAACCTTATTTTTTTTCAATCGGTACTTGCATAAATATGCTAACAATATTATAATTATAATTATCGAAGCGAGATTAAAAGTGCTGTTTTATTGATTATATATTGATGTTTTGAAAAAATCTAATTTCAAATTCACCAATAGAAGGGGAGATATTTATGATTTGGGTTGGAATTGTAGGGGCAAAGGGGTATGTCGGGGAGGCTCTTGCAAGACTTGTCGCAGGACACCAGTCAGCTCAGGTAAGTACAGTGGCGGATCTGCAGGAGTTTGGTGACGAAAGTGCGTACATGTGCGGCAGCACAGAAGCAAGACCGGGATACTGGAGCATAATGAATGCAGTTAAGAAGTCAGACATAATATTTAATGGATTAACAGGCAAAGTTGCAGAGGATGTGTACTCTAAAGCGCTGTCTTGCGGGAAGAGAGTAATCGACATCAGTGAAAGGCGCTATATTGGAGGCAGCCTGGAAGGAAGCAGCAGTGCATATCCTGGCTCAGTTTATGGACTCTCAAAGCTTTACAAGGATAAGATGAAGGGTGCATCTATAGTAGCTAATCCAAGCAGCTATTGCACTGGTGCCATTTTGGCGCTTGCACCTCTTGCAGTTAATAAAATGGTTGATATGAATTCGGTAGCCATTGAATCAAAATCAGGGATTACAAGTATTAGAAGAAGTGATAAGCTTACTGAGACTGGTATGATAACTAACAGCGGAGTAAAAACCTATAAAGTAGAGTGCAAGGACTATGCGGAAGAAGTGAATGGGCAAATGCTCACTTTGTTTGGGAAAAGAACTTCTGCAGCATATACATCACATATAATTCCGGGAATCAAAGGGATTACAACTACTATAAATGTCAACCCTCAGAATGGCATATATGGCAGTGATATTTTAGATATATACAAAGAGTTCTATAAGTGCAATCCTTTTGTCGAGGTATGCGATAAAGGGATGATGCCGGAAATGAAGAAGGGTTTTAACAGATATTTCTGCAAGATCGGGGCTTCTGTAGATGCTGAATCCGGCAGAATAACTGTTACAACTGTGCTCGATGATGCTTTAAGAGGAGTAGCCAGCCAGGCTATTCAGTCAATGAACCTTATGTGTGGTCTTGATGGGGAAACCGGATTATAGCAGTAAAAAAAAGTCACGTTTTTTGCGTGACTTTTAATTTTGTTAATCTTCTTTCTTTTCCAGCTTTTCGCCGCAGTTCGGACAGTAGTTCACTTCTGCATCAACAACTGTATTGCAGGTTTTGCAGATCTTGTTGCCCTTCAGTAGAAGAATACGTTCTTTAATAGCTTTAATATTCTCTTCTATTTGCTTAACTTCATTGCATTTGCTGTCATAAAAGTCTCCGATGGGTTTTCCGTTTGTATAACTTCTATATAACTCACTACCTATTTCATAAAACATTCTTTTGATTTTGTCTTCTTCGCTGCCAATAGTCAGATTGAGCTTTGTTATCTCGACTATATCCTCGGATTTTTTTGTTACTGACTTTGCTGTCTCAGTTATTTTTTTGCCGATATCATTTAACAAATCCATATCTCTCCCTCCCATACTTTTACTTTATTATACTATAGTAATAGCACACATAAAACATTGAATGATTTTATAACGAATAGGAAAGTATAAATTTCCTTAATGTACACTTTCCGTAAATGAGTTTCATAAAAGGCTTCCTTAATTGTTAAAAAAACTTCAATAAAAGTCTTTTTTATATTTTCTTACCATTGATGTACTACTAATAAACAGATATACTTAAAAGTGGGATATTGTGGTATTTAAATTAATGGGGGTGTTTTTTTGGGGTTGCACATGATTGTGGCATTGTTTGCAGGGCTTGGACTATTCTTGTACGGTATGAAGGTAATGTCCGATGCCTTGCAGAAGTCTGCGGGAGACAGACTTAAGAAGCTTCTGGAGATATTGACAACGAATAAGTTTCTAGGAGTAATTGTAGGTGCAGTAATAACAGGCATCATACAGAGCAGCAGTGCGACAACTGTAATGGTTGTAGGTCTTGTTAATGCCGGCATAATGAACCTTTCACAGGCTGTAGGGGTTATTATGGGGGCAAACATAGGAACTACGATGACAGCGCAAATAATTGCCTTTAACTTTAAGGATATAGTCCCATATTCTATCATTATAGGGGTATTGCTTGTATTATTTCCTAATAAAAAATCTTATAAGCAGATGGGTGAATTAGTTGTAGGTTTCGGTATATTGTTTATGGGCATGTACATGATGAGTGATGCAATGAAGCCATTAAAGGATATTCCGGCTTTTACCGCGTTTATGATGAGCCTTCAGCATAATCCTTTGCTTGGCGTATTTGCAGGACTTGCGCTTACCTCAATAGTACAAAGCAGCAGTGCCACAATAGGAATATTGCAGGCATTAGCTATGCAGGGGCTTATTCCGATTGAGGCTGCATTGCCTATACTTTTTGGAGATAATATTGGGACATGTGTTACAGCTCTAATTGCAAGCATAGGAACAAGCATAACAGCCAGAAGAGCAGCTATGATTCACTTAACCTTCAATATAATTGGAACCACAATCTTTATGATTATTCTAAAGCCAGTTACTATGCTGGTGCTAATTACAGCATCAGAGCCTGCAAGACAAATAGCCAATGCTCATACCCTCTTTAATATTACCAATACTATCATACAGCTGCCTTTTGCAGCGCTGCTCATAGCATTTGTAAACAAAATCATACCTGGCGAAGATGTGTATGATAAATTCGCATTGAAATTTCTTGACAAGAGGATACTTGAAACTCCTTCAATAGCTGTAGGTCAAATTGTTAAGGAAGTTGTGAGAATGGGTGATATTGCAAGGTGCAATGTACAGAAAAGCATAGAAGCTATAATAAATGGCGATGAGAAGCTTATAGATGAAATATATAATAATGAAAAGGTTATTAATGAATTGGAAAAGCGTATAGGTGAATATCTGCAGGCAGTATCCAATCTGGCAATAGGCGAGGAACAGCTGAAAAAGGTGGGGATGCTTTTTAGCACCATACATGATGTAGAGAGAATGGGAGACCATGCAGAAAACTTGGCTGAGATAGCTCAATATAAGTTAAGCAACAAGGTTATCTTCTCCAGCCGTGCAGTTGAAGAATTGAGGGTTGTTTATGAAAATGTTGATTATGCAATGGATAATGCATTCTTGGCTTTAAGCACCGAAGATACTGCTTATGTAGATTTGGTAGATTCGTATGAGCGAAAGGTTGATGAGCTTAGGGATACATTTAAGGAAAGCCACATAAAGAGGCTCAACAAGAGTGAATGCAATATCAATGCAGGAGTGCTGTTCTTGGATATATTGACTAATCTTGAAAGGGTCAGCGACCATAGTGTAAATGTTGCGGATGTTGTAAGGATTGTTGATAATGCCAGCTTAAAGCTTGATAGGAAGATTGATATAGCACCGGAAAAATGTTAAGGGCTTATTAACATAACAAACATCCGAAATAGACTGCCTATGTAGGCAGTCTATTTTGGATGTTTAGAAGTTGAGTAGTAATAATTCTAAATTTTGGATATAATTTGAATAACACAGAGTTTGCAAGAATATTAAATTCTTATAGATGTGCAGAAACGAGGGATTAGATTGTTTAAAAGATATTTCATTCCTGTACTTAAAGTATTTGGTTTTATTGTGGTTTATATGGTTGCACTCGGCATAATACTAGGCTTGTTTTTTTTCTCTGCTGGTCAGTTTGCAGGACAGGAGCTATCGGAGCTTTTGGTTGGGGCATTAAGCCTTTCTATGGCTTTGCTTGTTACTTACCTGTATCTGAAGCTGGACAAGAGAAGCTTTAGGGACATAGGCGCCTGGTTCCATACCAATTGGCACAAAAAGCTTATAAAAGGCAGTATTTTGGGTATAGGCGCCATAATGGTAATTTTTGCAGCCATGCTGATATCGGGACTGGCAGAGATAAGAGGCTTGACGGTAAATGATCCAGCAGCGATAATTATGAAGCTGGCTGTAGGAATATTGTTGTACCTTACGGCAGTGGCATATGCAGAGGAGTTATTGACAAGGGGATATATTTATCACTTCTTGAAAACAAGGTTTACAATAGCGGGTTCTGTGCTGATAACATCCTTGTTTTTTTCACTTATGCACATATTCAATCCAAATGTTACTCCTCTTGCATTGTTCAATATATTCATTGCAGGTATAGTGCTGAATCTTCTGGTACTGCGGGACGGGGATATATGGTCTGCTGTCGGGTTCCACTTCGGATGGAATTACACTATGGGAATGATATTCGCATCACCGGTCAGTGGTGGTACGGAAGAGGGGATTATCAAGATTTCCTTTAAGGGATATGAGCTTCTGACAGGCGGTGCCTTCGGGGTAGAAGGCGGTATAATATGTACTGTTGCACTGACATTACTATCCGCATACCTGCTATATCGTAATGATAGGAAAGAAAACTTGCTCCAAGGCCTTAAGCTTTGGAAGAATAGCACCTTAATAGGGTTGATGGTAATAGGAGCCTTGGTTTACATTACCTTTGACATTCTGCTGTGGATGTCCAAGCCATTGCCCTCTGACAGTATTGATATCAATGGGATTTCCCGCTATCCTAATGTGCATGATTATATAATGAAGCTGGAGCTTGATACATGGGACAAAACAGTGACAGGGAAGCAGGCTGTCAGCTTTATAAACAATGAGGATGTTCCTATGAGTGAAGCTTATTTTCACATTTATCCCAATGCATTTAAGAACATAGGCGGTTCAATAGTTATAAAAGCAATTAAGATAAACGGAAGTGATGCACAGTACAAAATAGAAGGGCAGGATTCTACACTCCTTTATATCCCATTCCCTGTGGCTCTTGAGCCTGGTAAAAGGAATCAAATATTCATGGAATATGAAATCAGCATCCCAAAAGAGGAAGGAGAGGGCTTCGGAGATAGATTCGGCTATGGCAGCAATACATATAATCTAGGCAATTTCTTTCCTATTGCTGCTGTGTATGAGAATGGAGGCTGGGATAAGCATCCTTATGATGAAAAAGGAGACGCCTTCTATAGTGAAACAAGTAACTTTGATGTGGAAATAACTGCACCGAAGGAGCAAGTAATTGCGACCAGCGGTTATATTGAGGGGCAGCAAGCCTCAGGCAGCAGGCAGGTGCTCAAGATAAAAGCTTATTCGGTAAGGGACTTTGCTTTTGTATCCAGCGATATGTTCAAGGTGGAGGAAGCAATGGTAAATGGTACCCTGATAAGATCCTACGCCGCAAGCAGCAAAAAAGCAAAAAAAGTCTTGGAGTTCAGTGCCGATGCAATAAGGATTTTCAACAGAACGTACGGAAAGTATCCGTATCCTACGTGCAGTGTTGTGCAGTCAGACATTGGAGGGGGCATGGAGTACCCCAATCTGGTGATGATAGAATCCAACGAATATGGGAATGTCACTTTCAGCAATCTGCTTGCTTCATATTATTTTGGGAAGCCCAAGGGTTCTCTGGAATTTGTAGTTGTGCATGAGCTGGCGCACCAATGGTGGTATGGAATTGTAGGAAATGACGAGTACAGAGAGGCATGGATAGATGAGCCCCTTACACAATATGCAACTCTGGAATACTTTAGGCAAAGGTATGGGCAGAAAGAGTTCGATAGGCTGTATAATAGATACATTAAGCTCGGGGTTAATATGTTCCTGCTGTCAGGCGCCGGTGAAGAAAAGCCGCTCAACCGCTCACTTGATCAGTTTCCCCATGACGATTACTACGTCCTTATATACAATAAGGGCACTATGATGTACAAGGATTTGAATGATCAGCTGGGAGAGGAGAAGTTCGACAAGCTGCTCCAGACACTTTTTGAAAAATTCAAGTTCAAAGTGATATCGGGAGAAGAATTCATAAAACTCACCTCGGAAATAGCAGATAAAGATATGAGCGGATTCTACAGGAACTGGCTGGAGACTAATTATGTCGGGGATGAGCTATAATTCGGCAAGCATGTCATAATATGGGCAAAACAGTAAAACGAAATAGTAATTGTAAAAGTTGACACTATATGGAAACCCAATTATCATAGAATTAGATGCTTAAGCATCTAATTTATTACAGGGGGTATGAATAGTGTTGAAAAAAGCTAAGAAAATCCTATGTGCAGCACTAGTGCTATGCATGATACTGAGCATGTTTATAGGAGTATCAGCAGAGCCTGAAAAGACATCCAAAGTAAAGAATGTAATTCTATTTATCACTGATGGCACCAGCCTCACTCATGTTACTGCAGCAAGGTGGTATCAGGGAGGTCAAGCCCTTGCACTGGATGAAACCTTGTGCGGTCTTGTCAGAACATATGGATCTGATTCATTGATTACTGACTCTGCACCAGCAGCAACTGCCATGGCGACGGGTTTTAAATCTCATACAGGCTTCATATCTGTATTACCAGATGTCTCAAACATGCCTCTTCTTGATCCAGTAGCTCCGGGGGATGCAAGAAAGCCGGTAGCAACGGTGCTTGAAGGTGCAAGACTGGAAGGAAAGGCAACTGGTCTTGTCACAACCTGTGAGATTATGCATGCCACACCTGCAGCTTTTTCATCTCATGATGAAAGCAGGAAGGACTACGATGATATTGGTGAACAGCAGGTATATCAAGAGATGGAAGTAGTTTTAAGCGGCGGCAGCAAGTTTATGACAGCTGAGGTTAGGAAGGACAAGGAAGATATGGTTGCAGCACTTAAAGGTATGGGATACAGCTACATAACAACAAAAGACGAAATGGAAGCTCAGAAATCCGGCAAGGTATGGGGACTTTTTGCAGAGGCAGATATAGCATATGACTTTGACAGGGATGCTTTGAAGGTTCCAAGCCTTTCGGAAATGACAGGAAAGGCTATTGACCTGCTTTCAGAGGATAAGGACGGATTCTTCCTTATGGTTGAAGGAAGCAAGGTTGACTGGGCATCCCATGCCAATGAGCCAGTAGGAGTAATAAGTGAAGTGCTCTCATTTGACAAGGCTGTTAAGGTAGCCCTTGATTTTGCCAAAGAGAATAAGGATACACTTGTCATAATAACAGCAGACCATGGCAACGGCGGGATGAGCATCGGAAGTGCAGCTACCAACAAGGGTTATGATGAAACACCCTACGCTGCAGTGTTTGACCCTCTCAAGAAAGCTAAGCTGACAGAAGTAGGGGCAGAAAAGATGCTTGATGCAGATAAAACCAATATAGTTGAAGTTGCTCAGAAATATTTGGGGATAGATGACCTAACCGAGGAAGAAATAGCAGCAATAAAGGCAGCTAAAGTTCCGGCGGAAGCTTTCGGATTAGCTATGAGCAAGCGTTCCAAAATAGGATGGACCACCACAGGCCATGAAGGTGAGGATGTAATACTTGGTATTTACACCCCTGACAACAAGGAGAGACTTACAGGCTTAGTACAGAATACTGATTTGGCTGGCTATATGGCAGCGTCTATGGGATTTGATATGGAGGAATTAAATAAGGCTCTTATAGTAAACGCAGCAAAGGCTTTTGAAGCCAAGGGAGCGAAGGTCGTACTCAATAAGGATCTGGCGCCGAATCTGGAGCTGACAGTTACAAAGGGCAATGATAAGCTGATATTCTATGTAAACAAGAATGTTGTATTGCACAATGGTGTTATTAAGAAGATGCCGGGGGTTGCAATACATAATGGGATTGACTTCTATGTTCCGCAATATGGTATAGATATTATAAAATAATCCAGAGGTATAGACATAAAGCCGACCTTGCTGAATGTGGGGTCGGCTTTAATTTTTGTGAGTATATGTGAAACTTTAAGTCAAGAATTTTCGTCTAAAGGACAGGAATACATTGGGGGTAGTGGAATATCTGTAAATTCTAAGGATATTATTTACTGATTTTAAACAAAATGTAATATTACATATCGGTTACTTTGCTGAAAGTGAAAGCATAGTTTGGTAAAATAGACATATATATGTTTCGCGGGGATAGGGGGGGCCAATGGATAAGTACGATTACCTTAGACAAATCAGCATATTCTCTGAGCTTAAGGAGGAGTTCCTGGAAAAGATCCATAATATATCATCACCCCGTAAATATGGCAAGGGCAGGATAATAATTATGGAGGGGGAACCGGGAGAGGCCTTCTTCTATGTAAAGTCCGGTCTCATTAAGATATCGAAGCTTTCAAGCGATGGACGCGAGCACATACTTCACATACTTAATGAGGGCCACATTTTCGCAGAGGTGACACTATTCAGCAAGACAGTATATCCGGCTACTGCAGAGGTCCTTGAGGAAGCAGAGATAGGCATGATCAAGAACGAGGAGCTGGAAAAGGTCCTGATGCAAAACCCTGAGCTGGCTTTGCAGCTAATAAAGTATCTCAATAAAAGGTTGGTAGAGGCTCATATGAAGATTAGAAACCTTGCACTCTACGATACATATGGAAGGACAGCCCAAGCGCTGTTAAAGCTTGCCGAGGACTATGGCAAGAAAAGCAGCAAAGGCATTGAGCTTGACCTTAATATATCAAGGCAAGAGCTCGCCAATATCGTAGGTACTACAAGGGAAACGGTTATAAGGGCACTAACGACTTTCAAGAAAGAGCATTCCATAGATATCGACAAGAACACTATTACAATAACTGACTTAGAAAAGGTCAAGGAATGGTTTAGGTAATGAAAATAGAAAGGAGAGCTGGTAAAACAAACTCAATAACAATCAAGGAAACATTTACGCGGAATTTGAATAAAAATTTAAGATGTTTTTCGCGAAATATCTAACCAGTGAATGAGGTAGAAATTATGAGAAGAATGAATGTGAAGGACAAGGTTTTTACAAAGTTTTTAGCATTACTGATTATAGCTTCCATGGTATTTCCGGGAGCAGTTTACTCACAGGGAGCAGTCAAACTGATAGAAAATGGGCAGAACATAGGCCCAGGTACATATTACAGAAACATGAACTACATCACACCCAACGGCAAATTCATGGTCAATATGGTAGAGTGCAGGTTAGATGCCGAGTATCTCAAGATAGAGGCCATGGACGGGGGAGACACTATAGTCAACAAGCCCGTGACATATCAGGCTTTGCAGAAATCTGACAAGGATAGAAGAGTTATAAGTGCTGTTAATGGCGACTTCTTTGATATGACTTTAATAAAAGGCCTTACCTACGGCACCAGTATAATAAAAGGCGAAATTAAGACAGCGATTAAGACTTCCACAGTACTAGGGATTACTGATAAGGGGGACTGCTTTATAGATACCCTGAGCATGGAAGGTGCTGTTGCATATAAGGATGTACAGGTTCCGATAACTGCAGTGAACAGATTGCGATGGGTGGATCAGGCCCTGCTTTACACTCCATCCTTTGGTAAGACAACGCTGAATACAACAACCGGAACTGATATTGTAGTAAGAGGCGTAGAGCTGCCTCTGAAAGCCAACAAGGTTTACTCGGGAGTTATAGAAAAAATAGTGCCAAACACTAAGAATACTGAAATACCTGTAGATGGAGTAGTTATTTCACTGCATGGCAAAGCCTTGGAGCCACTGGCGGGGGCCGTTGCAGGGGAGGGAATAAGCTTCTATGTAAATCTGGACAAACAGAATTTGGATTATGCAGTGGCAGGCTCCCCTAGACTTCTTGAAGATGGGCTTCTCTCTACAGAATTAGAAACAAGGAAGGATGCGCAGCAAAGGAATCCACGAACAGCAGTAGGCATAAAGGACAATAAGCTTTATATGGTAACAGTTGATGGGAGGCAGCCTGGATACAGCGATGGTATGAATCTGTACGAAATGGCGGAATTCCTCCTGGGCCAGGGTGTAAAAGATGCAATAAACCTTGATGGCGGCGGATCAACAACTATGGCTGTCAGAAAACAAGGTGATGCTGGTGTGAAACTGGTAAACTCACCTTCCGATGGAAGGGAAAGATATGTAGGAAATTCCATACAGCTAGTATCGGAAGCACCAATATCCCAACCTTCGGTGATAAGGTTCATTGATACCAGTGTCAAGGTATTCAGGAACAGCACCTTCAAACCAAACTTTTATGTAATGGATAAGTATTATAACCTGTTGACTCCAGATATTAGCAAGGTAAAGTACGGAGCTGACGGAAAGACGGCAAAGATTGCAAAAGATGGCGCTTATACCGCTGGAAGCAAGGCGGCCAAGAGCTACATAGATGTGGTATATGGAGATGCAAAAGCTAGAATGCCTGTTGAAATTGTGGATAAAGTAGGTTCACTTGTTGTGGCAAATGAATTTGTACATCTTGATACTGGAGAAAAGGTACAGATGCAAGTCAAAGCCTTTGATGAAAATGGTGCAAGTGTAGTAATAAGCCCATCGGCTGTCAAATGGACTGTAGCCGGGGGGATAGGAACAGTGGACGCCAAAGGAATGTTCACAGCCGGTAAGAAAAACGGATCAGGCAAAATAAGTGCAGCAATAGGAACTGTTACAGGGTCAGTAGGGGCAAAAACAGGCAAGACTCCTATAATAGTAGCTGACTTCGGTACCTTGAACAATGTAGAGGCAAAATTTATAAGAAGCACTGCAGCAGTTAGTCATAATCAAAAGGATGAACCGGTTAAGTCAGGAAAGATATCCTTGAAGCTAGACTACAACTTAGAAAATACTGCAGGCACTTCAGCTGCATATGTATCCTTTAAGGAGCCGGTAAAAATCATAGGCAAGCCTATAGAGCTTGGTGCTTGGGTGTATGGTGATGGAAAAAGCCATTGGCTTAGAGGAAGCTATATTAACTCCGCGGGCGAGAAAAAAGTGCTAAACTTCACTGAGTCCGGGGGGCTGGATTGGCAAGGATGGAAGTACGTATATGCTGATATTCCGAAGGGTGAGAAGTATCCAATAGCACTTGAACAGCTGTATCTGGCTGAGACGGAACAGACTAGAAAGAATGTGGGCAGCATATATTTTGACGATGTAATGGTTGTATACAAACCTGACAAGGATTATTATGATCCAGTGATAGTATCTATACTGCCTGAAAGCACTGAAGGACTTGAGGTGCCAACTCAGGAGATAGGTGTGATTGCAGCTGACAGAGGAATAGGCATCGACCCTGAGTCCATAAAGCTTTATATAAATGATACTGTTGTAAAAGCAAAGTTTGATGCTGTTACTGGAAAGATAAGCTACATTCCCGCCGAACCGCTGACCAGCGGCGAATATAAGGTGAGAGTCACATTGAAGGATAAAGTAGGACACCAGTTGAACCCTGAATACAGCTATACCTTCAAAGCGGAGTAAAAGACTATAGGGACATAAGTGAATATAGATAAAGAATAATGCATATCGACTCGCACAGTATAATGCTTTGGACAGAACTAGAGCTTGATGCTTGTAAAACCCTAACGCACATAAACCCAACATCCTGTTGGTATGTGCTAGATTTACATCACGTAAATCTTACGGGTTTTCCTGCGCATCTTCACTCAGTTCTGTTACCCAAAGCATTATAAAGTGCTCGCTGATATGCATTACTCTTTATTAGCCACTTATGCCTCTTTTTAATTACTTCTTCACTATTGCCTCTAACCTGTTTATTTTAATCCCCTTCTTAATAAACTTCTCTTCATACTCAGTGGTAATATTCTCAGGATAATTTCCACTGAGCAGGTCATAGGTCAAGTCAAGGATTTCATAGCCGGACTCCTTGAACTCATTTACAGAGAAATCAAAAAGCTCTCTGCTGTCAGTCTTGAATTCTATTCTGCCTCCATCTTTCAGCAAGGTCTTGTACTTTTCCAGGAGAAGCCTGTGAGTAAGCCTCCTCTTAGAATGTCTTAACTTTGGCCAGGGGTCACAGAAGTTTATATAGAAGGTATTCACCTCTCCTATCTCAAAAGCATCTTCAAGATTTAATATGTTATAAGGCATCAGTATCACATTATCAAGCTCATTCTTAAGTACCTTTTCCAAGCCTGAAAGAATTATCTCGTGCCTTAGATCAATACCTATAAAATTAACATCTTTGTGAAGCAGTCCCTTGGTAGTTATGAATTTCCCCCTGCCCATTCCCAGTTCCACATGCATTGACGCATCTAGCTTATCGTCTCTTTTCTTAGCAAAATGTTCCTTCCATTTACCCTTAAAATCCTGAGGTTTAAAAACAACTATATCTTCATACTGCTTAATCGTATCAAGTGCTCTTGGATTATTTCTTATTCTCATAAATCATTTCCACCTGCCTGTTATTATTATGTACATTTAATTTATATTACAATTATTATTCATGATTCGAGCATTGTCAACGGAGTATAGAGGGAAAACGACAGAAATACATATAAAAAGCTATCACAATACAATATATTACATAAAAGTAATGACGAGTAAAATATACAAATAAATTCAAATAAAGCATGGACAAATAGTTATTTTAATACAATAGTTTAAGTATAAATAATAATGGAGGTGTTATGATGAAAAAACTATCATTGTCCACTAAAATTTTAATTGGTCTTATTCTTGGTATTATCGTTGGGCTTACTCTTCAAGGTTCGGTTGACTTTGTTAATACTTGGATCAAACCCTTCGGTACGGTTTTTCTGAATGCTATTAAAATGGTCACTCCCCCGTTAGTACTGGCCTCAATCATCCTGGGAACGGCATCCATGGGTGACCCTAAAACCCTGGGGCGAGTTGGCGGCAAAACTATGCTGTTCTATCTTTTTAGCGCTACATTGGCCACTATTGTTGGTTTGGTTGTAGCCCATATCGTGAACCCCGGTCTTGGTTTGACCATTCCCGTGGGTACTACGTATACTGCAAAGGAACCGGTTAGCATGGTCCAAACCCTTCTTAACATGATTCCGACCAACCCTTTCGCCTCTTTGGCTAACGGAGACATGCTGCAGATAATCGTTTTTGCACTGCTTGTTGGCTGCGGCATAACTGTAGGCGGAGAAAAAACGAGACTTGTTAAGGATATCTGCGAGGCCTTTAATGAGGTTATGTTCAAAATCGTTGGTTTCATAATGTATCTTGCTCCGTTCTTTATTTTCTGTTTGATCGTTCCTGTGTGTGCGACGAACGGTCCCAAAATTCTACTTCCACTGTTAAAGGTTGTTTTAGCCGTCTTCTTTGCCTGCGCTATTTATGGTCTAGTATTTTATGGCGCATATGTCAAATACCTTGGTCACTTTGGCTGGAGGAAATGGTTGAAGGGTTTTGCTCCTGCAATGTTGGTTGCTTTCTCTACTTCCAGCAGCAACGCGACCCTGCCGGTTTCCCTGAAGTGTACCCAGGAAAACCTTGGTGTCAGCAAAGAAGTCAGCAGCTTCTGCCTCTGCGTAGGCGCTACTGTTAACATGGACGGAACAGCTATCTATCAGGGAATTTGTGCTCTGTTTATCGCTCAGATTTATGGTATCGACCTTTCCATAGCACAGCAGGCCACTGTTGTCTTTACCGCTGTGCTGGCATCTATTGGTACTGCCGGCGTTCCCGGTGCCGGATTGATCATGCTGACCATGGTTATGCAGTCGGTTGGGCTGCCCATGGAAGGCCTTGCTCTGATTGCCGGTATTGACCGTGTACTCGATATGATCAGAACGACTGTCAACGTCATGGGTGACGCTGTTTGTGCCGTTATTGTCCAAGATGGAGAAAACAAACGAATTGTCAAAGAAGCAAAGAGTGTTGTTGCATAGTAAATATCGCTCCGGTTTGGAGTGCGAATAAGTAAAAAAAGCGGCGAAAGCCGCTTTTTTTATCTTCCAATGAAGGTTTGAGTGTAGATGTTGCTTCCATTGCCTTTGGGAGCTATACCGACTCCAAGATCTGTGAAGTTGGGATTTAATATATTCTTCTTATGGCCTTCTGAGTTCATCCATGCCTGAAAGGCTGCATCAGCGCTCTGATTCATAGCGATGTTCTCTCCTGCATACATATAGCTTACATTATTGGCTTTCAGCATATCAAAAGGCGAGCCGTAAGTTGGAGACTGGTGACTGAAGTAATTTTTATTAACCATATCTTGTGATTTCATCCTAGCCAATTTTGTACAATCTGCGTTAGAAGCCAGCGGTTTAGCACCTGTCTTTGCTCTTTCCGCATTAACCAGCTGAAGTATCCTTGATTCATCAGAAGACATTGTGCCTGATCCGGCTGCTGTAGTCCCTGCTCCGGTAGTCCCTGCTCCGGTAGTCCCTGCTCCAGTCGTGCCTCCCCCAGTAGTAGTCCGTGGTGTGGGAGCGGGAGTTACAGTTCCTGTGCCTGTTGTCATATTTGTGTTAGTTGCTGTGCCAGCGCCAGCGCCAGCGGGTTTTGCACTTGCCGCAGGTATGCATCCGATTTTACCACTATCGGGCATTTTTATAACATACCAGCCATCGAGCTTTCCAAGAGCCCTGATTTTTTGATCGGAAGTGACTTTTCCTATGGATGAGTAATTTGTTCCCGCACCGGTTCTTACATTACAACTGCCACCATTAATTGTGAGATTGCTGAAGTCTACCATCTCATAAGTAGCTGATATCATATTGTCACCTGTAGTATTCCCTGTTCTGCCGACTACATTGTTTGGAACGACAGGGGTGTTTGGTGCCACTTGGTTATTGGGGTCTGTCTGGATGTACCTTCTTGCAGGCTGATAGGTACAGCCACTGAGTATAGAAATGAGCATAAGCATTATAACCATTGCGGAGATAAGAATCTTGAATTTTTTCATTAACTATTTCCCTCCTTAGAAATTATGTTCTGTTATTATTGACAAATTTAAATGCATATTTATATTTTGATAATAAAGACAAAAAATTATTGACACTTATCCTGCCAATTTTTACAGAATGACTATAAAGGAAGGAAGAAAAGAAAAAGTATAGAATTAATTATATAGCGGTTTTGAACTTTTTTTAAAACAGGGGGAGAGATGTGTGAGTATTCTTTTACAAGCTTTATTTATATTTATCGCAAGAATCATAGACGTTTCTATAGGTACCATGAGAACTATACTGCTGGTTAAAGGACATAGAAGGATTGCATCTGTACTTGGATTTTTTGAGGTGATGATTTATCTTATAGTATTGGGAAAGGTAGTAGGAAATATTAACAAGCCGGTACTCATAATCGCTTACTGTCTCGGCTATGCTACAGGAAATATAATCGGAAGCAAGATAGAAGAGAAGCTGTCCATAGGACGATTGGTTGCCCAGGTAATAGTAAAGGAAATGTTGGAGGAGCTAGTTCAGAGTCTAAGAGATGCAGGTTTTGGGGTTACTATTTTCGAAGGTGAGGGCAAGGAAGGAAAAAGCTACATGTTGAATATAATATTGGACAGAAAGAAGATAAGAAAACTTTATGAAATAATTGACGGCTGTGATTGCGGTGCTTTTATAACCACAATGGATGTCAGGTCATCCTTGGGAGGGTATTTTCAGCCTAAGAAGATGTAGTATCTTCTTCAGAGAGTGTTTTATCTTTTTTTAGCCATTGCAGCTCTGAAATGAGCATTGCTGCTACTATGAACATACCGCCGATGATTCCCTTGACGCCGATCACCTCTCCTAATACAAGGAAGGAGGTCAGAGCTCCGAACACCGGTTCCATTGTAAAGATTAGCGCAATATGTGCTGCCGGAGTGAACTTTTGTGTAGTAGTCTGCATCCAGAAGGCAAAGGCTGTACAAAGCACCGCCGAGAACATCAAGGACCAGAAGCTGGGCGTTGACATCCCTGCAGGGAAGGGCTCAAATATAACAGCGAAAATCATTCCGAATACCGATACGAAGAACAGCTGTATAATAGCAAGAAGTGTAGTATCATATTTTTGAACATAGGTTCCTGTGAATAAAAGCTGCCAGGCATAGCATACAGAGCATAATATGGTCAGGAAATCTCCAAGGTTGAAATTGAAATCACTGCCGTTATAGGACAGCAGAAATAGGCCCATAGTAGCTGTGAGTACGCTTATTATTGTCTTTAATTTCAATTTTGCTTTAAGGTAAAATATTGAGAATATAGGCACAACAAGTACTGCAAGACCGGAGAAAAAGCTGGATTTTGAGGCGGTGGTATACTGTATGCCTACAGTCTGAAGAGCATAGGTTGCAAAAAGCAGTGAGGACAGTACTAACGCCGGTTTTACCAAGTCCATACTCAAATCTTTGAGCTTCTTATGAAAAAGAATTGCCAGCAGTATGCTTGCTACAGCAAACCTGAATCCGATATGATAGTATGGTGTCATGGTTAGAAGAGCTATTTTGGTTGCAGGAAAGCCTGCTCCCCAGAATATAGTAACAAGCAGCAGAGCAAGGTCTGCCTTTGTAGATTTTTTCATTTATATGTCTCCCGTATAAGTATTTGAAAGCATTCATAGAATTAATTGTACAGTATGCAATGCTAAATATCAACTTGAGTATACTTTTATGTTGACACAATAATACTATGATTATATAATAAATCTAACTAAATTTTTAATGGTAATGATGGGGATAAGTAATTTGTGGATGCTTATGTGCAGCTCTGGAACAACAGACTGTGCAGCGAGAGAGTCGGCGGAAGGTGCAAGCCGGCAGCATAAGCTTATGAAATACACCTCTGAACTGCGGGCTGAAAGATATCGAGTAGGTCTTGCCGGAAGCTTCCTCCGTTATAAAGGGAAGGGAATATGTAAGTATTCTAAAGAGGGTTTTGCAGATTGTGCTTTAATGCAAGACCAATTAGGGTGGTACCGCGAGCCATTCGTCCCTTTGTGGATGAATGGCTTTTTTGATTTCTATAATATTAATATAGGAGGTAATAACATGAATAGCACTAATGTATTTGACATCCTGAAGGAAAGAGGCTTTATAGAACAAGTAACCCATGAGGAAGAGGTAAGGGAGCTCCTTGGTAAGGAGCAGGTCACTTTTTATATAGGCTACGACCCAACTGCTGACAGTCTTACTGCAGGGCATTTCCTGACAGTAATGGCGATGGCCCACATGCAGAGAGCCGGACATAGGCCTATAGCTCTGATAGGGGGCGGTACGACAATGGTAGGAGATCCTACAGACAAGACAGATATGAGAAAAATGCTGAGCCGTGAGGACATAATTCACAATGGTGAAAGATTCAAGAAACAGTTTGAAAGGCTCATAGACTTCAATGACAATAAAGCCATTATGGACGATAATGCCAATTGGCTGCTGGAGCTCAATTATGTCAACTTTCTCAGGGAAGTAGGAGTGTATTTCTCGGTAAATAAAATGTTGGCCGCAGATTGTTATAAGAGCAGAATGGAGAAAGGGCTGACCTTTCTGGAGTTCAACTACATGCTGATGCAAGGTTATGATTTTCTTGAGCTATACAGGAGATACGGCTGCAGGCTGCAGATGGGGGGCAATGACCAGTGGTCCAACATATTGGCCGGTGCAGACCTCATAAGAAGAGCAGAGGGAGTGGAAGCTTACGGTGTGACCTTTGCACTGCTCACTACCAGCGAAGGCAAGAAGATGGGCAAGACACAGGCTGGCGCAGTATGGCTTGACCCGGAGAAGACCAGCCCCTACGATTTCTACCAGTACTGGAGAAACGTCGACGATGCTGATGTTGAGAAATGTCTTGCACTTTTGACCTTCCTGCCTATGGATGAGGTAAGAAGGCTGGGCAGCCTGCCGGGTGAGAAGATAAACGAAGCGAAGAAAGCTCTGGCTTTTGAAGTGACAAAGATAGTACACGGAGAAGAAGAGGCAGTGAAAGCTCACAACGCCACTGAGGCACTGTTTGGCGGAGGCGGGGATTCCGAATCCATACCTACCACTGAAATGCCAAAGGAGCAGTTGGATAAAGGCATCAATATCATTGACCTTCTGGTTATGACCGGCCTCGCACCTTCCAAAGGAGAGGCTAGAAGGCTTATAGCCCAGGGAGGAGTGCTGGTGGAGGATGCCAAGGTGGATAGCATAGACTTTGCTGTAAGTACTGCCGGCCTCAAGGATGGAAAGCTTATCATAAAGAAGGGCAAGAAGACATATCACAGAATAAAGATAGAAGAATAAAAATACGGCTGGTGAAGACCAGCCGTATTTTTAAAGTCTTATTGATTGTGATGAAGTTCCTTATCTATAACATAAAAACTGCCCCTTACTATAGAGTTGATTCTCTTCTGCATGTTCTTTATTTCAATAACGGTTTCCGGATATGCAGCCTTGGAAATACCGATCTCGCCTTCTCCCTTGGTTTCAAGAATCTGTTGGAGTCTTTTCCTATATTCGTCCAGCATCCTTATTCCTCCAAGTATATCCTCATATTTCCTTAAATACTGATTGTATTCAGTGCTGTTTACATATTCAGCATCAGATGTGTTGAGTTCAAATAACTCGATTTGCCGCTTCACTTTGTTGACTTCAGTCAACATAACCTTATATTTTTCAAGGAGCTGCTCGAACTCGTTCTTAATCGCCACACGGTCAAAGCCTGAGACAGTGATATAGGTCTTTTTCTCTGATTTGTTGCCTATCACTCCCGCTACAACTTGGATTTCAGCAGTTATAGTACCTCCGATTACTTTCCCATGTATAGAATCCATAATTACATTTTTGGCTTTGAGATTACTGTCAAGTGCATAAAAGCCAACATTTATATCTTCTCCTGCTGTAATTCTACACGCATTGCAGTATTTTACAAAAACGCTCTTCTTAGCTTCTATAACTGATATGTTTTTGCCAAAGATACCACCCTTGATGTATATACTGCCTTCTTTGGAAATCAGCTTGTCAACTACTCCCAAGCCCATATTGCCCTGTATAGAGATGTCATTCTTAGCTATTACTGAGAATCCATCCTTTATAGTGCCTTTAACTGTTACATATCCGTCAAAGGTTATATTGCCAGTCTCATAGCCAACGTCTTCAGCTATAATAAGGTGATTATCCACCCTTATTTTGTCTCCCTCGATTATCACAGCACCATCTATTGCAGCTCTAAGTACAGTTTTTCCGTTCTCCTCAAGCTCTTCAACAGTTTTTCTATCATATTTGAGCTTGAAGTCAATTCCCCTTCGGGCTGGTAACATCTTGTTGTTGACAGTCCTGCCGAGTTTCCCCTCGGTAGGGGGTATTTTCTCTCCGAGCCAGTCTCCTTTTTTGACATTGTCAATAAGGTTAAGCTCATAGTGATTAACCGATCCATCATCTTTCACTATTGGCTTCTTTTCTTGGATTTCATAGTATTTGATTATAGCATCCTTGCCATCTTTGGGTTTGACCCCTTTTGCGATTATTATCTCTTTTTGTACGGTAATTGGTTTTTGGAAGAGTTCATCCAAGCCTTCGCTTACCTCTACTTTATTAAGTGCAGAGATTATTTCTGAGGAAATTGGTATTTTATTATCTGCAAATTCTTTTGCAGTGATATTAAGCTTTATTTTTGCTTCCATCTCATCAACGGAAATTATTACTTCCACCCTAGGCTTTATATTTCCTATAAAAATCCTGAGCCCTGATGAATTGTCCAATGCATTTTTCAGGTTGGCAAAACTATGGAGTTGTATTGTGGGCATATCTAATAGAAGGTTATTAAACTCACGGATTTCATATCCTGCGCGGTGAACAGAAATGTACAAGCTATCGCTATCACTTATAAGCGAAAAATACTCGTTTTGATACAATTCCACACAATCACCTCCAATTATAGATAATAATACAATTTTATCACAGTCGAAGTAGAATTCACAAGATTTTTCGACTTAATATACTGACTGTTCCGAATAGTCATTAAACTCGATAAAACATAATTATGTAAGAGATGACAGAAACATGATTGAATTAATATGCTATAAACTGCAATAATAGTATTAAACTCCATATTAATAGATATTCTAAGACTGAATCAGTTATTTAGGCATGTAATTCTTCTTTATAGAAATTGACTTTCTTTAACAGATATTACATAATCTATATAATGCTATTAAATTATTTTGAAGGTGATATATTGGAAAAAAATCTGGATACATATATTAGAAGGCTTATTGAGCTTGACTCAAAGGCTGTGGCGATGATGGGCGAGAGGGATGCTGAGCTTGCGGAGCAGGAGGCACGCAGCAGGAGTGAGCTGAAGAGCATTGATGCTGTCCTGGAAAAAGCGGCAGTATTGGCAAAGCAGAAGCATGATGAAATAATTGAGGATGCTAAGCTGAAAGCTAAGGAAATGGATGAGGCAGCAAAATTAAAGATTAATGAGCTTCAAACCGCTGCTTTAAGCTTAAAAGAGGTCGCAGCCAAAGCTATTTGGAAGCAACTCCTTGATATTGAGAGGTAGTATTTATGGATAATGTCACCAGATTTGCTGCTGTGAATGCCAAGATAAAGACAATGGAAGGTCAATTCCTTAAGGATGAAGATTATGCAAGCTTGCTCAAGTTGGAATCATCAACAGAGGTGGCAAGATATCTTAAGGAAAAGTCTGCCTACTCTGAAGTGCTGGCAAGTGTGGCTGCGGAAGATGTCCATAGGGGAATGCTTGAAAATCTTATCAAGCAGAACATGGTTAAGAGTATAGACAAGATAATTCATTATTTTACTGGCGATTATAAAGATTTCATCAAGACACTTTATGCCAAATATGAGATAGAGGAGTTAAAGGCAATAGCCAGAGCTGTGTATAACGGCCAGGATGCGGGAGATTTTAAAAGCAGCACCTTCATAGGAAAGTACAGTAAGCTTGATACGAACAAGGTTTTCGAAGCAAAACATGTAAGAGATATAATAGCTGCTCTTGAAGGTTCTGAGTTCTATAAGTTCCTGGAACCTTTAGTGGATGGGAATTTTACTGAGAATTTATTCAGATTTGAAATGGTTCTCGATATGTCATACTACACCATTTTGCAGAGGGAATGGAGCAAGCTTTCCAAGAGGGATATGGAAATACTGCAGCATGCGCAGGGAATTATTGCTGACCTCCTGAATATACAGTGGGTATATAGGGGTAAGAAGTTTTACAAACTTAGCCCAGAAGAGCTTCTGAACTATACGATTAATATTAATTATAGATTAGATTTCAATTTGTTGAAATCACTATGCTATGCACAGAACCTTGAGGAATTCTTCCGGCTTGTGAAAACCACCAAGTACAGCTTCATGTTCAAGGAGGATGAAACCACTGATATATATATGGAGAGAAGAATGGAACGTCATATATATTTTGAGCTTAAAGCTTTGGTGAGGAACTATAACCTTTCTATTATAAGCGCCTTTGCATTCATAATATTTCTGGAGTACGAGGTAAAGGACATAATCTCCATAGTAGAAGCCATAAGATATAAAATACCGGCAGAAGAGGCGCATAAATATATTGTAAGAAAGCTCTAAGAGGAGGCGATATGTATTGGCTGTAGAAAGAATGAAAATAGTGAGTATTATTGGAAAGCTTTCGGATTTGGACAAGATTTCGCGCCTGATAGTGATGAGCGGCAGCACCCATGTAATGAATGCTCTATCTGAGTTGAATTCCAACAACATAAATCTCTCGGCTTCACAGGAGCATATGCAGGCTTTGCAGGAATTGGCTCACCTTGGGCCATATATAGTGAGGAGAGATTTATCAAAGGATGAGATAATGATAAAGGCTTTCCAGGAACTGTTCAGTCTGAAGCTTGAGATTTGTGAGAAATATTTAAGTATTGGCGACGAGTATGAAAATATTACTTCAGACTTGAGGAAGGTACACGAGGGTGTCAGCAATATCTCTGGAGGCATAGGAGAAAAGACAGCTAATATTGAAAGGCTGCAGCGTTACCTGGAAAATGTGGGGTATCTTAGGAATACCAGTTTGAAGATAGAAGAGTTAAAAAACATGAGATTCATAAGGTTCAGGCTGCTTATGCTATCTAATGATAATTTTAAGAAGCTTGAACTCAACATCGAAAATGTACCTTCTGTGGTATTTCGTGTTGCCGCTATAGATAGAAATATAGTAATAGCTGCATTAACTCCCGAGGATCTTGGGGAGGAAGCTGAGAGAATATTTGCATCCCTGAATTATAAGGAGCTTGAGCTGCCTGATGGATACAACGGAAATGCACTGGATATCACAAAGCGGCTGCAAAGGGAAATCGATAAGGAAAGAAGCTTGGTAGATGAGCTAAAAGCATCTGTTTTAGAGCTCAGAGAAAAATACAAGGACGATGTAGTCAAAGCTTATACACTGCTGGAGTTGGAGAAAAAGGCAGAAAAGGTAAAGCAGGATGCTGCACTAGGGCATAACATGTTTTTCATTTTTGGATTTGTGCCCGACAGTGAATTAGATGGTATCAGCAATAAAATTCAGCAGAACTTCAGTGACAGCATTGTACTGATGGCTGATAATGTTGAAGATCGAAGGCATGGTCATGCACCTCCGACAAAAATAAAGAACAATATATTGGTTAGACCTTTTGAAACGCTGATAAGCATGTATGGTACTCCCAGCTACGGGGAAAAGGATCCTACGCCCTTTTTTGCAATTTCATATATGCTGCTCTTTGGGGCAATGTTTGGTGATTTGGGGCAGGGGTTGATAATCCTATTGGGCGGTCTATTCATGAGCTATAAAATGAAGAACAAAAGCTTTGGAGGGATACTGGCAAGGCTTGGAGCCAGCTCTATGCTCTTCGGAGCATTATATGGAAGCATATTTGGCTCAGAAGAACTTATAGAACCGCTGCTTATAAGACCTATGGCTAATATTAATACGATGCTTATTGCCGCTATTGTGCTGGGAATGATATTAATAACAATTAGTTACATATACAGTCTATTGAATCATTATAGCTCCAGAAACGTGGAAGAGGGGTTGTTTGGTCGGGAAGGGCTGGTGGGTTTCCTGTTTTTCCTGACGCTGGTTTATACTGTATGGGGGAAGGCTACAAGCCATTTGGCTGTCTCTATAGGCCTGCCCATAGGGATAATGGCTGCACTGCTGGTTGTAATGGTGTTTAAGCAGCCCTTGGCGGGTCTGCTTACAGGACATAAACTATATGAGGAGTCTCCCGGAGATTATTATATAGAAGCAGGGTTCGGAGTAATAGAGACGGTACTTTCGGTTGCATCCAACATAATATCCTTCATAAGGGTGGGTGCTTTTGCTCTTAACCATGTGGGATTGTATGTTGCCTTTGCTACGATGGCTGAGATGCTGAACTCCAAAGTGGGAGGAATTATAGTTCTTGTTATTGGCAATATTATCATTATAGGGCTGGAGGGACTAATTGTATTTATACAAAGCCTTAGGCTTGAATATTATGAGCTTTTCAGCAAGTATTATTCGGGCTATGGAGTCGAGTATAGGCCAATAGGCTTGTTTAATGAAGCAAATACAGATGGGTAGTAGGGAAGGTTGCCCTCGTCGTTCCGCTGTAGGGGCGGCCAGTGGTCGTGCATTATGGTTAAATTCAAATGCAAAATGATTAAAGTTAGGAGGCATTGAAATGTATACAATATTGGAACTTGCCATTGGGATAGTGCTATTCACGATAGGACTAGGGGTTATACTGTATCGGTCAAAAGGGAATATGCAGGGGAAGAAAGTCAGAAATATGCTCAGGATCAGCTTGGTTTCCTATATGTTTCTCATAGCTTTATTTCTCTTCGTACTTACTCCTAGTATAGTGAACGCCGCACAGGGAGACAGCTCCAATGCCGGATTGGGCTTTTTAGCTGCAGGGCTGTCAACAGGACTTGCTACTATTGGTGCTGGCTATGCAGTTGGCGCAGTAGGTTCTTCAGCTTTGGGTGCAGTATCGGAAAATCCGAGGATACTGGGTAAAACATTGATATTTGTAGGCTTGGCTGAAGGTATAGCTATATATGGGCTTATAATATCAATAATCATACTAGGACAATTGTGAAGGAGAACAATCATGAAGTTTTTCCTTATCAGTGACAATGTCGATACCCTGACCGGAATGAGGCTTGCGGGAATAAAGGGTGTATTGGTCCATGAAAGAGGCGAGATACTGGATGCTATTGAGGGTGCCTGCAGCAACAAGGATATTGGCATACTTCTAGTGACGGAGCTGCTGTCAGAAAGGGTTGCAGAGGAGCTTAAGGCGGTGAGGCTGGATAAGACCAAACCTATAGTCACAATTATACCTGACAGGCATGGGGAAAGACGCGAGAGCGATTATATAACTAACTACATTAAAGAGTCCATAGGGCTGAAGATATGAGGTGACGAGCCATGGCAGTATCAGTTGAAGATAAAATTGAGCTTTTCAGTAAGATGATATTCAAGGATATAGAAGAACTTTCCTCTGACAAGAGGCTTAAAGCAGTAGAAAGCTTTGAAAAGGAAAAAAACAGACTTTTAGAGGAAGCGGAAGCTAAAAAGAGAGTCATTCTTGAAGAGGCGGAGAAAAGGGCGGAGAAGGATAAAAAGCAGCTTATCGCAAAGGCAAAGTCTCAGGTTTATCACCAATTGCTTGATAAAAGACAGCAATTGATTAGTGAAATAACCGAGCTTTTAGTTCAGGAAGCCAAGAGCTTTGTCTCAGAAGAAGACTACAAGGGTTATCTGTCCAGAAGCTTTATCAAGGCTGCAACTGCCTTTGAAAAGTCGGACTCGTTGCAGCTTTATTTTACAAAGAGAGACTTGGAAGTCTTAAAGGAGTTCATCAACCAGCAGATATCCTCAGGTGAATTGAAGGGCAGATGCATGTTGCAGGAAGCGGGACAGAGCATAATAGGAGGCTTCTACGCAGAGGATGATAAGCGGGAAATACAGGTGGACTACACCTTGAAATCCTTGATTGAAGAAAATCGTGAGCTGATTGGGAGCAGTGTATCCCTCAGGCTTGATGAGGTGCAGGACAATGGAAAATAAAAGTGGAAGTATTGTATACATAAATGGTCCGGTAGTCAGGGTAATGGGTGCTGAGAACCTGAAAATGAGGGAAATGGTGCTGGTGGGGCGAAAACAGCTTATCGGAGAGGTGATTTCTGTTGATAAGGAAACTGCAACCATCCAGGTATATGAAGAGACCACAGGCCTTATAAGGGGAGAAGGGATCATCTCCACCGGGAGGGCTCTTTCTGTAAAGCTGGGTCCTGGTATAATAAAAAACATATTTGATGGAATTGAGCGTCCGCTGCAAAGAATGTACGAGACGGGTACAGCATTTATCCCTGAAGGTGTAGGACTGGTTTCGATAGATGAAGAAAAACTGTGGGATGTAGAAATACTCGTGAAGACAGGAGATTTATTGGAAGCAGGGAGCATATATGCCAGGGTGCAGGAAACAACGCTTATAGAACATAGACTTATGGTTCCCCCTAATATAGGAGGTAAAGTAGTTTTTGTAGAAAAGAACGGCAGCTACAACATCGAGCAGGTGCTTGTAAAGCTGGATACTGAGCAGGGACCTTATGAGCTGAAGATGTATCAGATGTGGCCTGTCAGAGAGTCACGACCTGTCAGCCACAGAAATCCTATATCCAAACCACTAGTTACGGGGCAAAGGGTCATAGATTCTTTCTTCCCCTTGGCAAAGGGAGGTACGGCAGCTATCCCCGGCGGATTCGGCACAGGGAAGACTATAACACAGCATCAGCTTGCGAAATGGAGTGATGCTGACATTATAGTATACATAGGCGTCGGAGAAAGAGGAAATGAGATGACGGAAGTGCTCGAGGAGTTTCCCAAAATAATCGACCCCAGAAGCGGAAAATCCATAATGGAGAGAACGGTACTTATAGCCAATACCTCAAACATGCCTGTGGCTGCAAGGGAAGCATCAATATATACAGGGATAACTATGGCTGAGTACTTCCGTGATATGGGATACAATATAGCAATTATGGCTGACTCTACCTCCAGATGGGCTGAAGCCCTAAGAGAAATCTCAGGAAGGCTTGAAGAAATGCCAGCTGAAGAAGGCTATCCTGCCTACCTGCCATCAAGGCTGGCTCAGTTCTATGAGAGGGCTGGGGATATAGAAGCCTTGGGAGGAAGAAGCGGATCAATAACTATAATAGGGGCAGTATCTCCGGCGGGGGGGGATTTTTCCGAGCCGGTCACACAGAACACCAAAAGGGTGGTCAGTACTTTCCTGGCATTGGACAAATCACTGGCTTACGCAAGGCACTATCCTGCCATCAACTGGCTTCGCTCCTACAGCGGATATATAACAGACCTTGGTCCCTGGTATGAGGAAAATGTGGCACCTGATATGATGGAGCTTAGAGCAAAGCTTCTAAGGATACTTCAAGAGGAAGATAAGCTCATGGAAATAGTAAAACTGGTTGGAGAGGATATACTGCCTGATGATCAGCGGCTGATACTTGAAGTATCAAGGGTTATAAAGGTAGGTTATCTTCAGCAGAATGCCTATCATAAGAACGATGCTCATGTGTCTTTGAAGAAGCAGCATAAAATGCTTAAGGTAATTGACCGGTTGTATGATAAAGCTTATAAGTGTATAAAAATGGGCGTTCCAATATCGAAGGTAAAAAATGATGATTTGTTTTATAAGATCACTACCATGAAATACAATGTTTCAGAAGACAATCTGGAGATGTTCGATGAAATAATCAAAGAGGTTGACAGCTTCTATGACGGCTTGGAAAACATGTATAGCAAAGAGGTGAGCAGGCAATGAGATTGAAATATTTAAAGCTGCAGAAGGTTGAAGGTCCGCTCATCATACTTAGCGGGGTAAAGGAAGCTATATTTGGTGAAGTTGTGGATATAGAAGTAGAGGGTATAGGTCATAAAAAAGGGAAGGTCGTACAAATTGACGGTGACAGGGTAATAATCCAGGTTTTTGAAGGCACCTCCGGCATTTCACTCAACAATACCAGTGTTGCATTTACAGGAAAACCAATGGAGATACCTCTGTCAAAGGATATATTGGGAAGAACCTTCAATGGCATAGGAGAGCCCATAGATGGAGCAGGCTTCTATTCCGAAAAGAAATATGATATTAACGGACGGCCAATCAATCCTGTGGGGAGAAGATATCCGAGGAACTATATTGAGACAGGTATTTCCTCAATTGACGGGCTTACTACTCTTGTAAGGGGTCAGAAGCTGCCATTGTTCTCGGGAGAAGGCCTGCCACATAATGAGCTTGCAGCGCAAATAGTAAAGCAAGCGAGGATAGCAGGGGAGGAGCAAGGTAATTTTGCTATAGTTTTTGCTGCAATGGGCATAAAACACGATGAAGCTGATTTTTTCAGAAAACATTTTGAACTGGCAGGGGTTACAAACAGGGTGGTAATGTACATAAACCTGGCGGATGATCCCATCGTAGAGAGAATCACAACTCCTCGCTGCGCACTGACTGCAGCGGAGCATCTAGCTTTTGAGCTCAATATGCATATACTTGTCATTATGACCAATATTACTAACTACAGTGAGGCTTTGAGGGAGCTTTCTGCATCCAGGGAGGAGGTACCTTCGAGGAAGGGTTACCCGGGATATTTATACTCTGATTTGTCAAGTCTCTATGAACGTGCAGGAATGATAAAAAATTCCACGGGCAGTATAACTCAAATACCCATACTCACAATGCCTAATGATGATATAACTCACCCTGTGCCGGACCTTACCGGCTTTATAACGGAAGGACAGATCATATTATCCAGGGAGCTTCATCAGAGGAACATATATCCTCCAATTAATGTGCTGCCGTCTCTGTCAAGGCTGCAGAAGGAGAGTATTGGAGAGGGCTATACAAGGGAAGACCACCCGGATGTTGCGAACCAGGTATTTTCTGCATATTCTCATGTACAGGACGTAAGGTCTCTGGCGCAGGTAATAGGCGAAGATGACATTTCTGACATGGATAAGAAATACATGGAGTTTGGGAGACAGTTCGAACAGAAATTTCTCAACCAAGGGTTTGAAGGAAATAGAAGCATGTTGGAAACTCTTGATATTATGTGGAAGCTTTTAGCCGCGCTTCCTAGGGCAGAGCTTGACAGGATCAAGCCGGAGCTGCTTGATAAGTATTACGGCAAGAGGTAGTCAAATGATAGAAATTACTTATACAAAAACAAGCCTGATGGCTGCCCAGAACTCACTTGAGCTTTCGGAAAAGGGCTTTGAGCTGCTGGACAAAAAAAGAAACGTACTTATCATGACTATGATGGGCTTCATTCAGAAGGCAGAAGAAATTCAGAAAAAGGTAGTTGTAGTTTTCCGCGAAGCTTATGAGGCACTGCAGACTGCTAACATTACCATGGGCATAAGCAATGTGGAACAGATTGCGGAGTCGATATCTGAGGCAACAGGCTTTGATGTGCTGACTAAGAGCATCATGGGTGTTGAAATACCGGAAATACAACATGGTCAAACAGAGCTGCCGCATTACTACAGCTTTTATCATACCAACACGGCTCTTGACGTTGCTATGTATAAGTTTCATGAGGTGAAGCTGCTGCTTTATGACCTGTCTGAAATCGAGGATTCTGTATATAAGCTGGCTATGGAGGTAAAAAGGACGCAGAAAAGGGCAAATGCCCTGCAGAATATTCAGATACCCAAATATAAGGAAATGGTAGGCAGGATACTTGAAGTACTGGAGGAGCGTGAAAGAGAAGACTTCTTCAGGCTGAAGGTGATAAAGAAAAAGGGCGAAAAAAGAGCTACGGTTACGCGGTAGCTCTTTTGGTTTGGGGGTTACGAGGTTACGGGGGAACGGGTAACACTGGACACACGGCTGCGAATAATATTCTTAAAGACATATTCGCTAAAATTTAAAAGGCATTATAATATAGATATAATACTATTGATAGTTATTTATAAAATTTGATAAAGCAAACGATTTGGAGGTTTAATTAAATGAATAAACTAGTAGATTGTGTAGGTGATATGTGTCCGGTGCCATTGGTAAAGGCGCAAATTCAATATAAAAAAATAAAGCCTGGTGACAGTATAACTATAATCACAGATCATAGCTGTACCTCCCAAAATCTTAAAGATGCTTTCAAAAATTTTACCTGTGCGATAAATGTAGAAGAAGAAAACGGAATATGGGAAATTACTATTAAGAAGATGGATTAGCAGAAGGTTATCCTCCCATATTTTTTTATAAATGAAATGAATTCTTTAATATGAGGCTGAGAAGCCCTGCTTTTCTGATATATAGCGCAAATTTCACAGACTGGTGCTCCCTCTTGAATTGGCAGAGTCTTCAATAAGTTAGTATGAAGTTCTTTTTTTACAGAGGTAGCCGGAAGAATTGAAACACCATGGTTTCCCACTACAGATGCTTTTATGGACTCAATAGTGGCCAGTTCCATTTCTATATTTAATTTTTCAATCAGAATATTATTCCTTTTAAACATTTCTTCAGTAAATTGTCTGATACTGCTTCCGCTTGACCCGATAATTAAAGGTAAAGCTGCGATATCCTTCAATGAGATAGATTTCTTAGGTATCATACGGCTGCTGGAAAATACAAATATTAAACCAATGTCGGTTATATTAATACATTCAATCCCATCTATATTTATCTTTGAATCTATGAAGCCAATATCGGCACTGCAGTCTAAAACATGCTCAATAATATTCCTGGTATATTCATTTTTTATTGAAAATCTGGTATCAGGCTGGTTTTTCTTATATAGATGCAAGGTACACGGCAGGAGGTATTCTCCGACACTATTGCAGGAGGATATTTTAATCTCATGAATTTCGGATTTCTTACACTGTACAAGCTCCTTTAGCATATTTTCATAAATGTGTACAAGCGCCTCCGCATAGCTCAATACTATCTCGCCTTCCTCAGTTAACTCCACACCCTTGTTACTTCTTATTAAAAGATTTGCATTTAAAGATTTCTCTAAAGATTGAAGCTGCTGGCTTAAGGCAGATTGAGTCATGTGTAAATTCTTGGATGCCTTAGAGATGCTGTCCTGTTTAACTGCTTCAATAAATGAGGTAAGGTAATCTATCTGCATGTCAACCACCATCCTTCTTCTTAAGTAATAAGATAATTATAGACTATTTTGCTTTGGGGCATATAATTTTTTTAAGTATTTCAAGTATAACTAATTCTTATTATACATCAGAAAGACTAATGACAAAACATAGATTGTTTGTTTTATAATTAACATAGTAAGCGCGCAATGAATAAAGTATTTTATGTTAATCGATTGACAATCTAATGGGAGGGTGAAAAGCATGAATGAAATATCAAGGAAAGAGTTTCTTAAAGGTGTAGGGAAAACAGTTGCCGGAGTAACAGTTGTAGGTGCTTTAGGATCTGTATTAACAGGATGTTCAACACCTGCTGCTGCACCCGCAGCTGCACCCGCAGCAGCAGAGAAACCTCAGTGGCCATTTCCGTATAAAAAGCTGGATCCGGAAAAGGTATTGGCAAGAGGATTTAAAGGATATAAAGAAAAGGGTGGCTGAGGCGTTGGCGTGGCCGAAGGGTTCTTCGGCGAATTGGCAGACCAGGTGGGATATCCATTCAATCAGATACCAGTAGAAGCATATGTAAGTGCAGCCGGAGGATATGGACAAGCCACCTTATGTGGTACCATAGGGACAGCAGCAGCTTGTATTGGAACTGTTTGCGATGTGGACACATCAAAGAAATTACTGGCAGAGCTTTCAAAATGGTATAAACAAGAAAAGTTCCCGAATTATCAACCGGAAGGCCTTGGACTTCCTCAAACTGTTTCTGAATCTGTACTGTGCGAAGAATCAGTTGGTAAATTTATGGAAGTAAGCGGATTTGAGTACGGAAGTGCGGAAAGAAAAAGTCGTTGTGCAGCTGTTGCTGCTGAAGTAACAAGAAAGATGGTCGAATTACTAAATGCAGAATTGGCATAACATGCAAACAACATTTCTATGAAATTCCCCTTTCAGGTGGAGAATGTCTCCACCTGAACCATTTTACCAATTGAATAAACAATGTAAAATGTTTTTCGCGAAATATATAGATGAAGAAATAATTTATATAAGAAATAAAGAAGATGGGAGGAAAGGCTATGGGTTTCGGACGAATCGGTATAACAGAACTAATACTTATATTGGCTATAGCATTAATAATTTTTGGACCTGCTAAATTGCCTGAAATTGGTAAGACCTTTGGAAAAGCCATAAGAGAATTTAAAGCTCAAGCAAATAAGGTGACTGAAGATTTAAAGGTTGATTCTGATGATGAAAAGAAAAACTAGTAGTCCAAAGGATGAGAAAAACCTGACCTTGATTGAACACTTGGCAGAATTAAGAAAGAGAATAATATATTCTGCAATAGTGCTTATTTTAGCTGTAGGCTTCTGTTATAATTTTGCTGAAAAAATAATTAAGGATTTAATCGATATAGCAAGGAATGTTGAATTTGTATTCATAGCCCCTGCTGAACTTTTGATGTCCTATATTAAGCTTTCTGTAATAGGTGGACTAATTATTTCAGCACCATTTTTAATATTTCAAATCTGGCTTTTTATAATACCAGGATTGAAGAGTAAGGAGAAAAGATATATTCTATTTTCCTTGATTCTGGGGAGTGCATTTTTTATTGCTGGTGTGACCTTTGCATATTTTGTGGTTATACCTACACTGATTGCCTTCTTTATAGGGTTCCAAATGGAGGCAATAAAGCCTATGATTAGCTTTAATAGCTATTTAAGCTTTGTTCTGAGTACTATTTTCACCTTTGGGGCAATTTTTGAGCTGCCCATTCTGATGGTGCTTTTAAGTCGGTTTGGAATTCTTAAGGTCAGCTTTTTAAAGCAGAATCGGAAGTTTATTATACTTATAATCTTTATATTGGCTGCAATATTAACGCCGCCAGATATAATTTCTCAGATAATTCTGGCGGGACCCATGATTCTACTTGCTGAAATCGGTATCTTTTTAGCTGGCTTAGTAGAAAAGAAGAAAGAAAATGATACAAATAATGAAGAATAAATGAGTAAAAATGTGAAGGAGATAACATAAAATGAAGAAAATAATATCTTTAACTTTAATATTATTATTACTTGGGACTGCTCTGGCAGGATGCTCCGGAGGAGCAAGCGAAGCAGCAGCTGCTCCTGAGCAAGAAACAACTAAAGTTGAAGAAAACAATACAGAAACTGCTAAAGAAGAGCCTAAGGCGGAAGAAAAAGCTGTTGAAGAAGTAGTAAGCTACAAGGATGGTACCTATGAAGGAGTAGGAGAAGGTATGCATACAATAAAAGTAGCTGTAGAAGTTGCAGGCGGCAAAATAGCTAAAGTTGAAATTAAAGAGCATGAAGAATCCAAAGGAGTTGCAGAACCGGCTTTAGAACAAATTCCAGCAGCCATCGTTGAAAAGAACTCACCTGATGTGGAGGTAGTATCAGGTGCAACACTTGCAAGTGAAGGTATTATAAATGCTGTTAAAAATGCTCTGGAAGCTGCAAAATAATATCCGGGAATTCATTGAATAGGGCTGTCGGCTATTATTGACCCCAATAAGATAGACAAAATTTTATTATGCAATTTTGAGTGAATGGGTTCTGTAGTTTACAGGACTCATTCCTTTTAATTTGCTCTTAATACGACGATTATTGGAGTAGTATTAAATATGTGTAGAATATTTCAAGGAGTAAACTGTATGAAAAAGAAACTGACTTTGAAAATTACAGGAATGCATTGTCAAAATTGCAGTAATAAAATTAAAGATGCTCTTAACTCTATGGCCGTTGAAAAACTTGAGGTTTCTTATGAGAATGGGGAATTATCATGTATATCAGATGATAGAGATGCAATAATAGCTGCTATTAATAAATTGGGTTATGCAGCAGAAGTAACTGAGGATGGCATAGCAAGTCACAAAAGCTATAAAGGTGTTATTGTTGCATTGTTTGTTCTTCTTGGTTCTTATCTGATTATTAAGGATACAGTTGGTTTCAGTACTATTCCACAGCTCCAGGAACAGGTTAGCTATGGAATATTGTTTGTATTAGGTATAGCAACATCCCTGCATTGTCTTTCGATGTGCGGAGGCATAGTTATTTCCCAGAGTATAGCTTTTGAAAACCCTATTAAATCTACTTTTCTATACAATGTGGGTAGGGTAATTGCTTACACAACCGTAGGGGCAATTGTAGGAGGCATAGGTTCAATAGCTGCTTTTTCACCGATGCTGAAGGGCTATATCACAATTTTTGCCGGAGTATTTATGATTCTTATGGGCTTGAGTATGCTTCAGCCATTTGCATTTCTTAGGAGATACGTTAAACTACCCACAATTTTTGATGTATCAAAATTTAAAAATAATAGAAATGCACCATTATTAATTGGATTGGCTACAGGCCTTATGCCCTGCGGCCCACTACAAACAATGCAGATATTTGCTCTTGGAACCGGGAGTATATTAAAGGGAGCTTTCTCCCTGTTTGTGTTCAGTATGGGAACAGTACCCTTGATGATGGGGTTAGGTACTATCAGTGGATATATAAGCAGTGGGCTGAATAAGAAATTATTGAAGTTAAGTTCAGTATTAGTAATAATTCTAGGTCTTATAATTGTCAATAGAGGGTTAGTATTACAGGGAAATGGTACTCTTGGCAACTTTATTAATTCAAAGCAAGTGACATCTGAGATAATGCTTCCTGAGATTATGAATGGTTTTCAGGTAATAAACACATCTGCTAATTCAAATGGATATGAACCCAACTACTTTATACTGGAAAAGGGAAGACCTGTAAATTGGGTTATTACTGGGGACTCTGTAAATAGTTGCAATAGTGAAATTGTTATTCCTAAACTAAATATTTCACAGAAGATTAAAGAAGGCTATAATATTATTAAATTTACTCCAGAGGAGACGGGAGAATTGGGATTTAGTTGTTGGATGGGTATGTTAGATGGTAAGTTCATAGTTGTAGATGACATTAATAATATTCCTGATGATATAGATGCTACGCCTCCGACACCCGTTAACTGTTGTACAGATTAATCAATTTATTATTAATATTGTATAATAAGATAATTATCAACTAATATCCCTTACGATATACATTTATTAGCACTGTAAGTATAACTAAGTTTGTTATACAATTAACATAAGCGGCGTGCAATAAGTGGAATATTGTATTTTAATCGATTAACAATTCAATTGGAAGGTGAAAAGTATGGCTGAAGTAAAAACATCCATAGCTGCACAACCAAATAAGAAAAAAGTAAATCAAATCCCGTTTGGAGTAGGACTTCTAATTGCTTTCATAGGAATAGGATTCTTTTTGGGAATCCAGCAGCCTGAGTCAGCACTTTTGTGGGTATTAGGAGTCGCAGCAGGCTTTATTTTACAGAGAGCAAGGTTTTGTTTTACAGCTTCGTTGAGAGATCCGGTATTAATTGGGAGTACCTCTTTAACAAAGGCTGTGGTAATTGCAATTGCAACTGCTACTGTTGGTTTCGCAGCACTTCAATTTGCAGCTGCGACTAAGGGAATTGCTATACCGGGAAATGTCTATCCGGTAGGGATACACACTGCAGTAGGAGCGATACTGTTCGGAATCGGTATGGTAATAGCAGGAGGATGTGCTTCAGGAACATTGATGAGAGTTGGTGAAGGCTTCTTAATGCAGATGCTTTCACTGGTATTCTTTATAATAGGATCACTATGGGGAGCTAAGGATTTCGGATGGTGGTCAAGTAAATTTATGCCTGATAAAGGGATATTTATACCTGAGGTATTAGGCTGGCCATTAGCAATAGCACTACAATTTGCAATATTATTAGCAATTTTTTTATTCGCTGATTGGTTTGGAAACAGAAAGCCGAATGAATAAGGATAATTATCTGAGGAGGAAGCAAAAATGGCAGAAATAAAACTAGTTTGTTTGGGAGAGGCTTGTCCTGTACCATTGATTAAAACACAGAAGAAGATGGATACTATGAAGGTCGGAGAAATTTTAATAGTAGAAATTGACCATAGCTGTGCTATGAAAAATGTACCGGAATGGGCTAGAAAAGTAGGACATAATGTTGGCATAGAAGAAGTTGATAACGGACACTGGGAAGTCTATATTGAAAAAACAAAATAATTATCCCTTTTAAATATGCATGGAGGTGAATTCATGGATATAAAAAACAATGTTTATTATAAAAGTTTTCTAAAGGAACCGTGGCCATACACAGTAGGTGCAGTGCTGCTTGGATTATTGAATATCGGCATGTTTGCGTCTACAGGAAAAGCATGGGGTGTAACATCTTCCTTTGCTACCTGGGCGGCATGGATATATCAAGCTATAGGCGGACATCCTGAAGCATGGTTTTACTTTCAGCAAAAGAGTAATGCAGCAGCATTAAGCGGCGGATTTTTAAAGGATATGTACTCTGTATCCAATATTGGTATCATTTTTGGAGCACTTCTCGCTACTTTATTGGCATCACAGTTTAGGATAAAGAAGATAAAGTCATGGAAGCAGGTAGTGGGGGCAGTACTAGGCGGGCTTTTAATGGGATATGGCGCAAGAATAGCGTTTGGATGTAATATAGGGGCGCTATTCAGCGGAGTAGCATCAATGTCCTTACATGGATGGGTTTATTGGATTTTCATATTTATAGGAGCTTGGATAGGAAGTAAATTATTAGTTAAATATTTAATGTAAATAAGGGGTTGCTGCAAAATGCGGAACGGTCAAGACCGTTCCCTACACACTGTGTTATCAGTTTTGAGAATACACAGCATATTGTAGGGATGGGTCTTGACCCATTCGAAATTTACTATTTTGCAGCAACCTCTTACTATCCTAACATCTTTTCCAAGTCAGCCTTTGCATCTCCGCTGATGAGCTGGAGGTCAAAGTTTTTCTGAAGCACTTCCACTACATTTGAGGTAAACCATTCAGGCGCTTTTGGCCCTATATGGATATTCTTAACACCCAAGTGCAGGAGTCCGAGGAGTATTGCTACTGCCTTCTGCTCAAACCACGAGAGTACTATGCTCAAAGGAAGGTCATTCACTGAGCAGTTGAAGGCTTCTGCAAGGGCAAGAGCGATTTTTACCGCTGAGCCGGAGTTGTTGCATTGGCCTAAATCTATATATCTTGGAATATTTGTACCTGGTACTGTTCCAAAGTCATGGTCATTGAATCTGAACTTTCCACAGGAGGTGGTCAACAGCACGCAATCCGTTGGGAGAGAAAGAGCAAGCTCTCTGAAGTAATCTCTGCCCTTTGTTGGTGCATCACAGCCAGCGATAACAAAGAATCTTCTGATTTTGCCGGTTTTTACTGCTTCGATTATTTCAGGAGCTATTGAAAGCACTGTCTGATGATGGAAGCCTGTTGTAAGTGTCTTATCCGATTCAATATTTACTGTTGGCAGTGAAAGAGCCTTGGCAATAATTGGGGAGAAGTCTTCGTTTACTATCTTCTGTGCACCTTCTACGCCTGCGGTGCCGTAAGTGAAGAATCTGTCAGTATATGTTCCCCTTACAGGCATAAGACAATTTGTAGTCCCAAGTATAGCTCCAGGGAATTCCTCAAAGAGCTTTCTCTGATCATACCAGGCTTTTCCTACGTTGCCCTTTAAATGACTGTATTTCTTAAGCTCAGGATATCCATGTGCCGGAAGCATTTCGGAGTGTGTGTAAATATTTATTCCCTTCCCTGCAGACTGCTTGAGCAGCTCCTCTAAAGCAAACAGATTGTGGCCTGTAACTAGTATGCTGTGGCCTTCAATCTTATCCTGGGATACTGTTATAGGTGTCGGTATTCCTAATCTTGATGTATGGGCCTTGTCTAAAAGGTTCATAACCTTGACTGTAGCGGAGCCCACCTTGAGCACCATATCAATGTGCTCCTTCAAATTGAAGTTGGAATTGGTAAGGGTCATATATAATGCTTCATGGGTTATGCCATCAACCTCAGGGTCGATGCAGCCCATTTCCCTTGCATGGGTAGCATATGCAGCTATACCCTTCAAGCCGAATATCATTGTATCCTGTAGAGCGGCTATATCCTCATTCTTTCCGCATACTCCTACTTTTGTACAACCTCCATGGGGGGTCTGTTCACACTGATTGCAGAACATATAATTTCCTCCTTTAAAATAAAATCTCATTATTACTATAATAGAATTCTACTAAAAAAAGACTATCTTGGATGTGATATAAATCACATGAATAGATGATAATAATCAAAAAGCATCTTTTTTGGTACAAGATACGAGATTCGAGGTCCGAGGAGGTGGCTATTGTTTAAATAAAAAAGATTATCTATAATAGAAATGATAGCAGGATAAGTTTTACAAAATACTAAGGAGGAGAAAGTCTGTGACTGAATATAAAGGGCGATGGGATGCAATAAGAGGGCCGCTGGTAATGCTGTCCATTTTAATAGCTCTGATTATTATAATATATTTGATTGTACCCCACGGTTTTTGGACTTACTTTTTTATCGCAATTCTATTGCTGTTTGTGCCTCTTTTATATAGCGGCCTTATATTGAAGATTACGATTAATGAAAAAAAGATTGTAGTAGTAAGGCCTTTTACCAGGGTGACGATAAAGTTCGAGGATGTGGCACTTTGTGCTGTACATTGTGTTGATGAGGGAAGAAGCCTTATTTATGCTTTTGTAAAGGCAAGGTACCGAAAGGGATATACTGTGAAGGGCATTAAGCCAAAGCTTCCTTTTGATGAAGTTGTTAGAATGACTTCAAAGGATGAAGATATCAATCTCGATATCAATTTCAGCAGGGCAAAGAGGATTCCGGTATCCTTTGTTGAATGCGGGGAAGAGCTTAAGAATAGGTTCATGATGGAAGTGGGCAAGTATCATGTAAGGATAATGTGTGAAGATGAGTAAGAGACTGCGGTTTGCAGTCTCTGTTTTTTTACCGCCAGCATGCAATTATTCGATAAACTGTATTAATTTACTAGTTAAACTGCAACAAAATTTCAACAAAATATGTCATATTTCATGGTATAATTTATTTGTAAAATATATGTATAATAAATTGTGAGGTGCCTATGAAGGGAAAGAAACTATTTGCTGTAATTATCACGCTATTATTCGTACCAATTTTCGCTGTCAGCTGCATGTACAATCAAGCTGCACCAGCAATAACCACAAATCCGATACCTGCTCCAACAGAACAACCACAGGCAGCACCCACCCCGGTAGCTTCTGATAGTCCTGCTCTGGCAGATACAAGTCAGGATAAAACTGAAAAAGTAGCATACATAAGCGCCAGCAAGCTTAAAGTCAGAGAGACTGCACAAGCTGATGGAAAAGCACTGGACAATCTGATTAAAGGTGCAGCTGTAGACATTGTCGAAGAAAAACAGGATGAAGCTGGGAAGTCATGGTATAAGGTAAGCTATGATGGAGCAAAGGGAAATGTCGAAGGTTGGATAGCTGCGGAATACACTGTTAAGGATAGAACTGAGCTTTTGAGTGAGTCTTTGAGGAAGCTTGATTTTTCACCTCAGAATAAGACAAAGGAGTATCCAGGTAATCCCAGGGTAGAGGCAAAAGGTATTTATCTTACATTATACTCTGCTTCCAATGATAGGCTGGACAAGCTTATAGAGATGACAAAACGTACAGAAATCAATACTTTTGTTATAGATGTCAAGGATGATAATGGACATATGCTGTTTCCTACAAAAGCTGCGGAAAAGTACAGCCCGGATGCGAATAAAAATGCTCCGGTGAAGGATATAGCGGCTCTGATGAAAAAGCTCAAAGATAATAACATATACACAGTTGCAAGAATAGTTTCTTTCAAGGACCCAACTTATACGAGGCTGCATCCAGATAGGGCTATAATATATAAAGATAGTGGCAAGCCTTTTACAAACAGTGACGGACTGATATGGGCATCTGCTTATGACAAGAATCTCTGGGAATATAATCTGGAGGTATCAAAGGAAGCAGCAGAAGCAGGCTTCAATGAAATACAGTTTGACTATGTAAGGTTCCCTGCATCAAATGGAGGGAAATTGGACAAATCTCTGGACTACAGGAATACGACCGGAGAATCAAAGCCCCAGGCTATACAGGATTACTTGATATACGCAAGAGAGCAGCTTTCTCTGCTTAATGTGTATATATCAGCAGACGTATATGGCCTGGTAGGCTCTGTGGCGGATGATATGTCCCTGGGACAGTACTGGGAGGCAGTGAGCAATGCGGTGGATTATATAAGCCCAATGATGTACCCAAGCCACTATGCTAACCAAACTTATGGATTGTCAGTTCCAGATGCTTATCCCTATGAAACTGTATATCATTCCACAAAGGATTCGGTAGCAAGAAACAAGAATATAGAGACACCTGCTGGAATAAGACCATGGATACAGGCTTTCACAGCACCATGGGTGTCTGGACATATCAGTTATTCGGACAAGCAGATAGAAGAACAGATAAGGGCACTTGAAGAAAACGGTGTAAAAGAGTACCTGCTCTGGAACGCAGGGAACAAGTATCCAGAAGGAGCAATAGCAAGATAAGAGCTAAAAGCGGAGAGTAATCTCCGCTTATATTTTTTTGCTGACATCTCTTTCATTCCCATGCAGCTGCATCACTTTACTGACTTTCTTTTGTTCTTTTTCAAGTACTTTAAGGGGTCCAATATTGCCGATTAAGCACTCAAGGCAGGATACCCCGGCACCAATTATTGCAACCTTCAGTAGGATTCACCTCCGGGCAAAGTCATTTCAGGTGATTTAAGAATAATATCTGCAAAGCTGCGGAAAATATCTGTGCTAATTGCTGAGACAGTATGTATATTTGCTGCTGTTATAAAGGAGGGGGAGTGATGCTATGGAGGAGTTTTCCCAGGAATATATGCTTAGTATAGTATTACGAGGTGGAAGTATGAGTATCTATTTATTTACTCTATGTACAACAGTAATTTCAATCATGGTTTTTATATGGTTTAAGGTGATGAAAAAATACGGGGGCTACAATTGATGAAGATAGCTATTATAGGTGCAGGGTTATAGGGACTGTGCTGCGCCCACGAGCTTGAGAGATTGGGTGTAAATCGCTCCTAATAATCACTGATGTGCACGAGAAGGAGATAGATAGGTATTGGGAGCTTTTCCTTTTTGGAGAAAATATAAAGAATCCCTTGCGGAAGAATTTACTATGGAGCATAAGCGTGGCTTTGTTTATCCACATGTGCTGGGAAACCTTATATTTGTAGGGAATGCAGGGGGAGGCATTTCACAGGTCTCTTTTTTTCAGGTATCTGAATAGCAGGTTTATCCAACTTAAAGTAACGATATAAGTTAGTATAGACCAAGGAATAATTCTCCAACCGGTAAGTACCACTGTCCTTGTATATAGACTTGCCAGTTCAAAGAGCAGCATCAATACAATCCATGTAGCAGTGTAGATGACGGCAGGATAGGTCCTCTCAGGAAGGAACATAGTATATATGACCTCCACTATGGGGTAGACGAAGACTGCTGATACTATAATATAGAAAAGAGAGCTCTCTGGACTTATGTAGTAGTAGAGCCCTGTGTACTCCCCCAATGATGTTTCATAAAGTAGTGAATAACCCATAGCAGCAATGAAAACCATTATATGCTTAAAGGTTAGAGGTTTTTTTACAATACATATGAAAAATATCACCCAGATTGCAGCAATAGAACCATAAAAGAAAGCAATTGCCATTTGAACATCCTCCTTCAATTTCCTTCCAAATGGTGTTCTGTAGAGTAGTATAACCCTAATGAAGGCTAATATTCCAAGGCTGGATGATATAGATAGATTGTTGCTCGTAGAGTTGAATACTTAGGCAGAATAACCCACATAATAAATAAGACTTTATAAGTGAAAAGTATTAAAATTCTCACAGAATATTATGGAGGAAGTAGCTTGGAAAAAGAAATAAAGAGATTCATACAAATATCATCTATTATTGCCATTGCTTTGTTGACGGTTATAGTAATATCCTGCCTCAGCCTGATATCGATATATCTTGTTCAGTACCGCATGGCAATTGTTTATGTTATCGTTGCTTCCTCGGTACTTTTCCTGCTCTTGTGGGCTGTATCCGCGGAGCTGGTTAAAGCAAACAGGTCAGGCAGCGTAGAGGGCTTAAGCATATATGCTTTGAGGCTGGGAATCGGGTTAGTGCTTCCTGTCTTCATGTATTTTGCAGGGCTTTTTAAAGGAGATAAAGATTGGCTTGGAAGGATATACATAAGCATTAACAATCTGGTTGTGAAGTATGGACTTCAAAAGATGTCCTCAGCTAAAATGCTTGTCCTGCTTCCTCACTGTATGCAGAGCAAGGACTGCAGCCGCAGAATCACCGAAGATATAAGCAATTGCATCAGATGCGGCCGCTGCAGGATTGGAGAAGTGGCGAGCATAACAGAACGCTGCGGCATCAGAGCAGTTGTTGAAAAAGGGGGAACGGCAGCCAGAAATACTGTAAAGAAATTCAGGCCGGACTTCATTCTTGCTGTTGCATGTGAAAGGGAACTTGTAAGTGGTATAGGCGATGTGGGAAAGATACCCGTCATAGGGGTAATAAATCAAAGACCTAACGGTTATTGCACCAATACAACGGTGGATATGACGCAGCTGAAAAAAATACTGCAGGAATTGTCGGGAGCAGGGAATGGGGTTCGAGGGCCCGGGTACGAGGTAGGAGCCAAAAATCCTATTGCCTAGATGCTGTTTTATTGTATAAAATAGATATAGATAGAATTATTACTGAGAAAAGGGGGAACTGCTGATGAGTTTTTATATTAGAGTGTTCTCGCAGGTAGGGGATTTTCCATCTTTATATGCAATATGTGATGAGCTTTTAGAGGAGGGTTTTGAGTTTGCTACTTCTCCGGGCAAGGACGAGCCTGAATTTAAGGAAAGTAATTGGAGAAACATGGTTTTCCAATATGACGAAAACTCTGAATCTATTGAACTTGATAGGGATACAAAGGAGCAAGGGGACAGCGTATTCAAAGAAGAGCAGGAAGAATTTCTGGAGTCTGTAAAAAAGCTGCCTTACAGTAAGGGGCAGAAAAAGGCTCTGGAGGTTGTAAAGGATGCAGTGCAGATATACGCTTTCGAGGTTGAAGAGGATATTTCCGAGGAAGGGTGGGAATTTCTTGAATGCCTGCTTGACTTCATCTGTGATGCAACAGACGGCTATGTGCAGGTGGATGAGGAAGGCATATATGATAAGGATGGGGAGCTTCTTGTAGAAATGGAATAAATTATTACTTCAAGAATAATCATTTGGAAATAACAAAGTAAAATGTATAATTGATTAGCACTTTGAGTGCTATAAAAGATGTGAATGGAGGGAAAATAATGGATAGCATTGTATCCATGGTTGCTAAACATGTCAATACTCAGAGAGTAGAGGATAGAATATTTGCAGCGAGCAGAGCAGCTGGCAACGCGGTGCTGAAGGTTGGCAAGGAGAATGTGGTGAATGCTACAGTGGGCTCCATACTGGATGATGATGAAAAACTGGCAGTAATGCCTTCGGTGCTTAATACTTTGAAAAACCTTCCGGATTCAGAATATGCTGCCTATGCCCCTATACTAGGGACACCGGATTATCTGGAGGCGGCAATACAAGCAACCTTCAAGGAATACAGGCCTGAGGGATATATTAAAGCCGCTGCAACACCAGGTGGTTCGGGAGCATTAAGGCATACCATCTGGAACTATTCGGATATAGGAGATACAATACTGACCTCTGACTGGTTCTGGGGACCGTATAAAACCCTGGCAGAAGAGAATCTAAGGAAGCTAAGCTCTTTTTCGCTTTTCGACAATGAAAAGAAGTTCAACCTGCACTCTTTTGATGCAAAGGTAAGCGAGCTGCTTGACAGACAGGATAGTCTGGTGATTTTGCTCAACTCCCCTGCTCAGAACCCTACAGGCTATGCATTAAGCGATGAAGAGTGGAGGCAGGTGATTGAGGCAATAAAAAAATCAGCAGAGGACGTCAGCAAGAGAATAACTCTGCTCTGTGATATTGCATATATTGACTATGCCGGGAAGACTTCGGATACCAGGAAATTCATGAGCCTTTTCTCGGGATTGCCTTCAAATGTACTTGTAATTGTAGCCTTCAGCATATCCAAGAGTCTTACGATGTATGGACTTCGCACAGGGGCTGCAGTTTGTGTAAGCTCTAATAAAGATGTGACACAGGAATTCTCCGATGTATATGAAGCTTCTAACAGAGGAACCTGGTCTAATGGAACAAGATGCGGCATGAAGCTGCTTTCGGTAATTATGAATGATAAGGAACTGCTCCGCAGGGTAGATGATGAACGGGAAGAGCTAAGGCAGCTGCTGGAAAAAAGGGCAGCAATATTCTTAGAGGAAGCAAAAGCATCCCAGCTTGATATATGTCCTTACAAATCAGGCTTCTTTGTAACAATACCTGCTATACAGCCTGAAGAAAGCTGCAGACTTCTTATGGAGGAAAACATATTTGCAGTGCCGATTTCCAGAGGTATACGCTTTGCCATATGCTCAGTACCCCTTTACAAGCTAAAGGGTATAGCTGGAAAGATTAAAAGGGCAATAGTCAATGGTCAATAGGCAATGGGCTTCTTGTTAAGCGAATAAAGGTTCAATTAAAGTTAATAATTGATATACCCTGTCTTGCTGTGCATGAGGGGTATATTTTTTATGTAAATATATGGATGAATATTGTAATAAGACTTGCACTTTCCCATATCCATTTCATATTAGTAATATTATGACGATTAAGTTGGGAGGTAAGCAGATGAACAAAAAGTTCAAATGTCCGATGATGTGCGGTATGCAAATGATGCACGGAATGGAGCCCATGAATATGATGCCCAAGATGCAAATGGGAGAAGAAATGGAAATGGACAGTTACTATGAGGATGAAGAGGATGACAGGCAATGTGTCAAAATGTATTCGGAAACCAGTAAGAAAATGATGGTCTTTGTAAAAGTGGAAATTGACAGGATGGAAGAAAAAGACGAAATGATGCATGACGAGCGTCTTGACAGGGATATGGTCAGGATGATGAGTGACAATGCATACAATGCAATGTTGAAGGAAATGCCTGAGATGGCAGAGGAAGAAGAAACAAGACAGTATCCGAGAAGAAGGTTTGCAAGAGATCTTTTGGGAGTGCTCCTTTTGAACGAGCTTTTCAGAAGAAGACGCAGACGCAGAAGAAGATATTACGGGGACTATCCATATGGTGGCTATGACTACGACTATGATTACTATGATTACGACTAAGGAAGATAATATTAAAATAACTAAGCGGCTTTCCGCTTAGTTATTTTAATATTTTGCCGCTTGCCTCATCAATCTTTAGCATTTGCTCACCCAGAGATTCTACTTCAATGCTTCCATTGGTCCATTGTGCGATATCCTCTATAAATGTGCTCCTTAGATCTACGGTTGTCAGGACCTGCATAGTTACATTTTCAAGATAGTCAATATTATCTATTATATAATCTTTTTTCGGTATCTCATATTGCAGCTTGCTCAAAAAACTATAGTCCATTTTAAGCTGGTGCACTGCAAAGGGTTGCACCTTCACTGTGCCAGAGGCCTTGATGCCCTGTACGGCTCCTTCGGTATACGCTCTGATGAGCCCTCCTGCACCGAGCATTATGCCGCCAAAATATCTGGTAACTATTATTATAGAGTTAGTTACTTCTTCTTTCTTCAATACTTCCAATATTGGAACTCCGGCAGTTCCCGAAGGTTCACCATCATCGCTTGAACGCTGAATATTCATTGATTCGCCCAGTATATAGGCATAGCAGTTATGGGAAGCATCGTAATGCTTTTTCCTGATGCTGCCCAGAAATTGAAGAGCTTCTTCTTCAGAATATATCGGCTGTGCATAGGAAATGAATTTAGACTTTCTTTCGATAAAATAAGTATCAGCATAATTTTTTAACATTCTGTAACTGTTATTCATAAAATCACCTTAATTTTATTATTATAAATACGATTATACAATATAAGCAGTAAAATCACCATTGAACAAATTATTAAGGTTTTTGTATGGTGAGAAGGGCAGAATACATAAGTGACTAAAAAGCTAAGAGAAAAAACCAATTACCGATGTTTTTAAATAAGATGTTCTATAAGTTCTGCTACACTGCACGTGGATCCCCACGAGCAGCCCGCAGAAAAGAACATCTAATTTAAAAGCCATCTTATAGGAGGTAAACATGGATACTAGAATATGGTGTGAATTCACTCCTCCAAAGGACGTATGCAGAAAGCATATCATTAATGCGCTTAAAAAGTATAATGTGACCCTGAATTACAAGCTTGAGTACGGGCATGACAGCAAAGATTTCTACGATATGATAAAGACATACAACGACAACGACGTGCAGGTATCCATCTGGGCAACTCTATCTGACGAAATGGGATATTGGATAAATGAAAGAAATGCAGGTCATTTTGATATATACGTCAGAGAGTTGGCAGAGAAGCTGGAACGTAAAGCTTTAAAAATAAAAGGGATGTGCATTGACCTGGAATCGCCTTTGGAGGATATTAAGAACCTAAGCGAGCCCAAAAGCGTTATCAGCCCATTTATAACATATACAAAAATGCTCACCGCAAATCTGAACAAAAAGCGCTTTAATGAGGCTCGGAGGATTTTTACCGAGACAGCGCATTACTTGCGCTCCAAGGGCTTGGAGAGCTATGCCGCTTGTATAAGACATTGCTATTATGATATAAGGTTCAACTCCGAGCTTATTCAGAATGCTCTTGAAATTCCGGTGTTTAATGTGGGTTGGGATAAATACAATCTGATGTATTATGCGACTATGATAAGAAATGAAATGAAAAAGATTAAGAAAGTAAATGTTGATTATCTTATATATCATCAGGTGTCACATCTGAAAGAGGTGCTCAAGGATAAACTAGCTATTTCAGTGGGTGTTACAAATGTAGGGAAACTGGGCAATGAGCCTTACTACGAGGATATCAAGGTTTTCGAAAAGGATATGGGCATATTGAAGGGGATAGGTATAGACAGCGTTTCATTGTTCAGTCTTGATGGCATAACAGAAGAAAACAAGCTTCTGGAATTTCTTGAGGTTATGAACAGAGCGGAGCCGTATAAGCCTGAAGTATGCAATTATGTAATCAGAAATGAAGTACTTTCGGAATTGCTTTTCAATATAGGCAAGGTTTATTACAGCCTGAGGAGATGAATGCTACCTATGTAATATTATGTAAATATATTGTTTGTTTTGTCGGAAGTAAATGGTATAATATTCATAGTTATCATAGATGAGGTGAGCAGATATGAAAATAATGAATATTCCCTCTGATATTTTGAAGCCAGGCATGGTAATCTTTGAGGATGTTTATAATGCTGAAGGTGCTGCAATTCTTATTAAAGATACTATTCTGGATCAATGGCAGATTGAAAAAATTCACATTAATAATGTGGAAAAAGTCAGAATAAAGCTTAGCGAAAATGATGGATTATATGCGACAAAAGAAGAGATAAAGAGTGTCTATAATCAGGATAATGTAAAGAACTTCAGGGAAAAATACGTAGCTAAAGTGGATGAGGTCACCCATATTATTAAGGAAATAGGAAGGGGTGCTGTTGTAGATGTCCACTCAGTAAATCAAATTAGCAGGCACATAATGAAGGAGTTCAGCACTGTAAGCGATATAATAAACTATCTTCATCTTGTGAGACCTATGGATGATTATACATATTCTCATTCATTGAATGTATCCCTTATGTCAATCATTATTGCCAGATGGATGAATCTTAGTGAGGCAGAGATTGACGAAATTGCAACTGCAGGACTGTTGCACGACATAGGCAAAACGAAAATATCCGAGAAGCTGCTCTTGAAACCTGGCAAACTTACAGATTTGGAGTTTGATGAGCTAAAGAAGCACCCTGTTCTGGGCTATATGATGATGGAGAATGTAAAGGACGCTACGTTAAACATGAAATATTCAGTCCTTTTGCATCATGAAAAAATCGATGGTTCCGGCTACCCGGTGGGAGCTGTTGATGAAAAGATACCGCTTTTCCCCAAAATTATAGCAATAGCGGATATATATGATGCAATGACCTCCAACAGGTCGTACAGGAATAGAATGTGCCCTTTTGAGGTAATAAAGAATTTCGAAATGCAGACCTTTGGCAAGCTGGATACCAGGATACTCTCTGTGTTCATAAAAAACATCGCGAATACTTATATGGGCGATTTTGTAGAGTTGAACTCAGGAGAAATCTGCGAGATAGTATTCATTAATCAAAATAGAATCTGGCAGCCCATAGTAAGGTTTGGCGATGAATTCATTGATTTATCCCGTGATATTGATAATCGGTTTATAAAAGCAATAGTTTAATATATCTTTGATTGAATTTACAAAAGGCTATGGATGAAATCCATAGCTTTTTGTATTATATTGCATAGCTTGGGCAAATAATAACTTAGGAAGAAATACAATATTGTGGGAGTGAATACGGTGAAAAGATTATTGTGCTATTTTGCCACTATGCTCCTTGTTCTTGCTATAACTGATTTATGCCTTGGAGGAGAACTGCTTAGGTATAGAGCGGAAGCCCCCTATGGCACATCAGCCAGATTAAGTGGTGTGGAGAATGAGCCGAATAAGCTAAAGGAACAGAAAGAAATATCAGAGGATAATCTAAAGGAGCTAGGCAGGCTTATTGATTCGAAATCCTGCGATTTTGTCAAGGCTGCCTTCAGCAGAGATAAAGAGAAGGTCGATGGTATGCTTATCAGTGATGCTGAATATTTGGTTATGGAGGATAATTCCAGTTATATAAGATATATCTCGGGAGATTTGCATGTAGAGGGCTATATGGCGACTGACAGAAAGCTTGTGCAAGTGAGGCAGAGCTGGTATGTCATAGAGGATGACGGAACAATAACCTCAGGAGTTGAAGTGGCGATAGAAGGAGAAAAATATATTCAGGTATGGTATATTCACTATATGAAGAGTTTAGGGCAGTGGAAAATATTCATGCTGGAAAATGGAGTATAAAGCTTGGCAAATATTATAGGTATAGTAGAATTAACTTATGGGGGTCTGGTAATTATAGTGTTCATTGATGAGTATTAAGGGAGGCGATCCAATGGAAGTATATAGGCTTAAGGATAACGAATTGGTCAAAGCAAACTTTGAAGATATAAGCAGTGATGATAAATCTAAGTACTGGATAATAGCAACCCCTGAAGAGCTGTGTGAGAATAATGGAGTTTTCAAATTCCATAATTCTACCGTGGAAGAGTGTATGAACTCTAAGCAGCATCCAAGGCTGGAGGTTTACGACGAATTCAGTTTTGGCGTGATAAACATTATGGATAAGGATGTGACTGGGGCTGATAAGTTCTGGCTTACCGCAAGAGAATTGAATTTCTATCTCACATCAAAATATTTGATACTAGTGTCCAAGCTTCCGAACAGATTGATTGATAATGTAAAGAAGGAAGTATTTGAGAACGCCAATGCTTCCAATAATTACATAGTCAATTTTTCAAAAATTTTATACATACTTATGCATAGACTGACTTCCATGGATAATATCATACTCAAAGAATTAGAGAGTAGGATAGCTCTGCTGGAGGAGCAGGTGATGGAGGAAGTACGTCGGGATTATACAAAGGAGATAATTGAGCTGAGAAAGCAATTGTTATTCTTGAAAAGGTACTACGAGCCTTTGCTGGATATAGCAGAGGGGTTGGAGGAGAATGAGAACGGACTTATTGAGGAAGGCGCGCTGAAATACTTCAGCATACTGAAGAACCGGATAGAAAGATTAAACAATTATGTACTGCATCTTAGGGATTATGTAACCCAAGTAAGGGAAGCATACCAGGCCCAGGTAGACATAAGTCTTAACCATATAATGAAGCTCTTTACAGTAATAACCGCAGTTTTCCTGCCTTTAACACTTATTGCCGGCTGGTACGGAATGAACTTCAAGCATATGCCGGAGCTTAACTGGATATATGGCTACCCCTTTGCCTTCGCCCTAAGTGCAGCAGTAGTAGCGATAAGCCTTGTGTATTTTAAGAAACATAAGTATATGTAAACTACCAAAATAAGAACAGCCATGTCTTAGCCACATATGAGTATACAGAAATTGATGGCACTAACTTACTGCGCCTTAGAAAAGTCTAACGCCTTCCAATATCCATCCGTGGACGTGGAAGGCTTGCTTCGGCGTCCTGCCTCGCATACGACTTTTCTAAGGCTTCGTTCATAAGTGCCATTGACAATTTCTGTATAAGCATACTTAGGCTATGACATGGCTGTTCTACCAATTAGCTGCTCAGTAGATTAAAGATATGTAACGATTTAGGGAAGCATTAACTTTGTATATCAGCGAACACTTATAAGTCTTTGGGTAACAGAATAGAGCTTGATACGTAGGAAAATCCGTAAGGTTTACGTGATGTAAACCTAGCACATACCAACAGGACGTTGGGTTTATGTGCGT
>Ga0196970_1000182_pt1 | contig 96106 bp, 88 predicted proteins | sample S1v_513CmetaG_FD_148672 | JGI IMG/M metagenome (GOLD analysis project Ga0196970, IMG submission 148672) | Soil microbial communities from Anza Borrego desert, Southern California, United States - S1+v_5-13C | ecosystem: Environmental > Terrestrial > Soil > Desert | place: USA: California...
GCCATGAGGGCACTCCGCGGCGCGCGCGGGACCCTCCCGTGGACTCCCTGGACAACGGGTTCTGCAACCGGAAGCGTGGCTGGGAATTGGACGCCGATGATGGCTGGTTTTTCGAAGCCGATTGACAGCGAAGGACGTCTTGAAGTCCTCGAAGGTGCCCGGATAGGGAACCGGCTCGCGGCCTTGGTTCTCCGTCTTCTTCTTCATGCGGTCGCCGCCGATGTGACCGGGGATCTGGGCAAGGGCCGTACGCTCAAGCACGGCGAACAGCGTCTCGATGACCTTGCTTTGCGGGTTGTAGGGCCGCGAACGGCGCATTCCGGCGTCCGCAGTAAGGTCCGAAGTATCCCGCACCTCCACCGCGCGCTTGAGCTTGGTCAGATCGGCAATGAACTCGCCCCAGTTGTATTCGCCGCCGTGGTCAACGTAGAGCCTCGTCGGCACGCCCCAGTTCGGGTCTGCGCACATCGCAACGAAGGACTGGATGACGTGTTCGCGCCGGATCATCTGCCCCTTCGGCATGAGGAACAGGTTGACGAAGGCCCTGTTGGTGGCAAGGTCCATCCACGCGACGGCCTTGATGGTGCACAGGGACCCGTCATCGCGGCGGAACGCGATGTCGATGTGATGCACGTCACCGGCCACCCAATCCATGGGCTGCAAGTGCGAGCGGTCGCGGTGCACACGGGGCGTCTGGATCGCGGCCGAGCGGCCAGCGTCCTTGCGCCGGATGGCGACGGCGCGGTGGTGGCGCTCGGCCTCGATCAACTCGCGAGGCAGCATGCACGCCACCCGCAAGTCTTCCTCAGCCGTGCTGCATCCAGCGGCCTTGGTCAGTTCGACGACAAAGGGCAAGCAGTTCAATTGGACGGTGGGCCACGTCGGCGCGCCGGAACGCCATTGAGAGGCGACATGGCGCCGGACTTCGGCCGCGATGCGCTCCTGTTCGGCTTCGCTCAGCCCCATGGTTTCAGCCAGGGTGTCCCACGCCCGCGAGATAACGACACGGCGCTGACCGCGGTCCGTGCGGGCCTTGCGCATCAGCCCCTCTATGCCCTTGGCCTCATAGCGGACGATCCAATCGCGGATCGTGCTTTCGCCCAACGTTCGATGCGTCCCCTTCCAATCCGGGACGGGCTTCGCGGCTAGCATCGCGATCATCGCCGCCCGCTCTGTTGTGCCGGACTGTGTCTGCTGCCGGATTGGTTGGATAATCTGGAGCTTCCACATCGCTTCCCGACTGTCCCCAGATACCCGCGGCTGCGGGCGCTGAGGTGGAACGGTAGGAGCCAGTTCGCCGAGTGTCGACAGAGAGTCCGTAGCCGGTTCCACTGCGGGGCTCGGCAGGTCGCCGCCGGGCAGACACACAGCCGGAAGGCTGTCTTTCGCGACTTGGTAGCACAGCCCTTTGGGGCCGCCCTTGGCAGGTACGAGGCGCACGTTCAGCCGAACGCCTCGCCACAGCCCCCCCTCATGGCAGATGCGGAGTGCGGCACGGGCTTTCCGTTCGCTGATACCTACCAGCGATGAGAACTCGTGAACCGACAGGAAGCCCGCTGTTGTCATGGCACCAGCCCAGCAGCGGTACGAAGGCGGGCAATCAGGGCGTCTGCCGCAGGCCCCGCTCGGCGTCCGGTTAGGCACTGGAATGCCCAACTACGGTTGATACCATTCAGGCAGCACCATTGGTTCAGGGTGGTTCCCTGAAGGACGAACCCGGCCATCACGGATCGGTATAGCGATATGTCGGGACCCGTGGTATTCATGTTCGTGGCGGTGCGTGCTTCCAACATGGAAGCATCATGATCGCCATACCGATATCCGTCAACAAAAAATCGGCATACCGATATGCGCGCGTCGAATGATCCTGCTTACCTCATGATCGGAATGGCTGTCGGCGAGCGCGTCAAGCAGGCGCGCACAACCCTTCAGTTAACACAAAAAGAGTTGGCGCGCCGCCTTTCCCTTTCCCAAAGCTATCTATCTGAGGTTGAGAATGGAAAAGGAAAGGCAAACATAGACCTTCTCGTTGGTTTGGCCGTACACTTCCCAGAGCTTAATCCGCGATGGCTTTTGACGGGCATCGGGAGCATGATGCCTGCTCAAGAAGAGAAAAATGAAGTCGGCGATGTATTTTTAGACTTCGACGCCCTCTTGACCGCCGAGCTAATACTAACGAAGGCGCTCAATGAGCCCGACAATAATTTCAATGTTACTACTGTTGCATATTTTGTTAGGCTCATGTACAAAACATACATGACCCACCTGAAATCATTGATGTCTCAAGGAGTGCCCGAGGATCAAGCGCGCACTCTTGCACGAGCTGAGTGTGAGCAGCTTGACCGGCGCGAGATCGAAGCGGAAACGAAACCTGCTCGCCGGTAGCGCCAACGGCTTATGGCATTACGCCCCCCAGCCGAGCGCGTTCCAACAGATACAAGCGCTGGCCGTACCCGTCCGCAAGTGGCAAGGCACACCTACGCCCTGCCACACGCTGGGACGGACTGCTCCAGGGGTCCGCAATAAGGTCCGAACTCAGGGTCCGAACGACGGGCGTGCAACTTCACAGCCCCATCGTCGTAAGGCGAAAATGGCGGAAATCCATCATTTCCAGAGTTCGGACCCTGTGCACGCATCGCCTTCGAAGGCCGCGCCTCCAAGTCATTGATTTTCAAAGGCGTTCCGAGTTAATTTCGGGAAAACGTTCCGAAATTTTTTTGGCCGTATCAACGGGCCGCCGGAGGAGTCCGCAAAAACCGAAGGGCACCCTTCCGGGTGCCCCTTCACGTGTCCGAAGATGGTTGCCGAAGATGGTTGCCGAAGATGGTTGATGGAGGATGTTCACCATCCAACCGCGACGGCGCGGACCTTCCCCCTCCCCTCCTGGAACGCACGCACGCCCGCAACCTCCATCGCCGACCAGGTGCGGCGGCGGACTTCGATCTGGCGGCGGCAGTCGCGCGAGCAGTAGAGCGGTGCGGGGCCGCGCTGGTGCGCGCGCTTGAACGGCTGGCCACAGCAGGCGCAGTACAGGGCTTCCATGGGTTCCTCCCCCAAAATCATCCGCATTCGAGCTTTTTTCTTTCGACAGGAGTATTGTTCCTGAAGTAACGGATCGCTGGCTAGCGGTGAAAAAGACATATGGCCGTTCGATGGGCTGCGACGGTAGCCGAAGGAACGAAAATCACCGTGGCGGATGAGGCGCTTAGCCTTTTCCTCCCCCATAAGGAGGCGGCGATTCGCCGCACTCCTCCAATCGTTTGTCATCTGATCATTTCGCGCCTGCGGAAACATTCTATTTGCAATGCAAGAAGCACCTTGCGGCATCCAATCTGTTGCCGGGATATCATCGGTCGCCGTACCGAAGACGGGGACCAGAACAGACGAAGGGGACATCATTCATGAGGCTTTCGGCCGTCCGGGGCTTCCTGCGGACTGAAGCCGCCGCCGGCGCGGTGCTGATGGTCACCGCCGCCGTGGCGATGCTCTGGGCGAATTCGCCCGCGGCCGCCGCGTACGAGGGTTTCCTGCACCTGCACATCGGCGTGCACATCGGCGGGCTCGGCCTGGACAAGCCGCTGCACTTCTGGATCAACGACGCCCTGATGACGGTGTTCTTCCTGCTGGTCGGGCTGGAGATCAAGCGCGAGGCGATGGAGGGCGAGCTGTCCACGCCGGCCCGCGCGGCGCTGCCGGGCATCGCCGCGCTGGGCGGCATGGCGGCGCCGGCGCTGGTCTACGTGCTGCTGAATTACGAAACGCCGCAGACGCTGCACGGCTGGGCCATCCCGGCGGCCACCGACATCGCCTTCGCCGTGGGCGTGCTGGCGCTGCTGGGGTCGCGGGCGCCGCAATCACTGCGCATCTTCCTGTTGGCGCTCGCCATCATGGACGACCTGGGCGCCATCCTGATCATCGCCATCTTCTACAGCACCGACCTGAACGCCACCGCGCTGGGCTTCGCCGCGGTCACCGGGCTGGCGCTCGGCTGGCTCACCCTGATCGGCGTGCGCCGGCTGCTGCCTTACATGGTGCTGGGCGTCATCCTGTGGGTGTGCGTGCTGATGTCGGGCGTGCACGCCACGCTGGCCGGCGTGGCGCTGGCCTTCGCCATCCCGCTGAAGGCGCTGGATGGCGAACCCCACACCCGCGTGCCGCTGCACCGGCTGGAGCGCGCGCTGCACCCCTGGGTGGCCTACGGCATCATGCCACTGTTCGCGCTGGCCAACGCGGGCGTGCCGCTGGAGGGCGTCACCATCGCCAGCTTCGCCGAACCGGTGCCGCTGGGCATCGCGCTGGGCCTGTTCTTCGGCAAGCAGGTGGGCGTGATGGGCGCCACGTGGGCGGCGGTGCACCTGCGCCTCGCCCCCATGCCGGTCGGCACCACCTGGGCGCAGTTCTACGGCGTCGCCGTGCTGACCGGCATCGGCTTCACCATGAGCCTGTTCATCGGCGCGCTCGCCTTCGCCGACCCGCAGCACGCGGTCGCCGTGCGGCTGGGCGTGCTGACGGGCTCCATCGCCTCGGCGCTGGTCGGCTACGCGGTGCTGCGCCTCACCGTGGTTCCGCACCCGGCGGGCGTGGTGGAGCCGTCGCGTTCGGGATAAAGGGAACCCGACGCCCGGCGCGACGGTTCACGTGGCATGGCCACGACCTACGACGCCCCCCACCGCCGCGCCACCCCGGCGCCCGACCTCGACCCCACCGCGGAATCGCTGGACCTGGAACGGTTGGAGCGGCTGCGCCGCCTCGCCTGGTGGCTGGACTCGCGCTGGACCATCCCCGGCACGCCCATCCGCATCGGGCTGGACGGCATCGCCAGCGTCCTGCCGGTGGCCGGCGACACGGCGACCGCCATCGTCTCCGCCTACATCGTGGCCGAGGCGGCGCGCTACGGCGTGCCCAAGTCGCTGCTGGTGCGCATGGGCACCAACGTGTTCCTCGACTGGGCGGTGGGCTCGATCCCGGTGCTCGGCACCATCTTCGACGTCGCCTTCAAGGCCAACCGCCGGAACATCAACCTGCTGCACCGCCACCTGGAGGAGCGGCTGGCCGGCCGCGTCCGCACGCCGGTATAGCCACGCTCCAGGCACGGCTCTTGCGTCACCCCTCCCCGACCACATCCTTTGGGGAGGATCGCATGACCGTCACCGCCGTCGCGAGCGGCTTCGCCGCCACGCATCAAACCGCCCGCAAACAGCAGCCCGGCGGGCCGGCGTTCGCCGATTTCCTGGGAGAAACCGCAACGCGGCCCGCCGCGCAGGGCGTCGCCGCCGGCATCCGTCCGTCCAGGCCGGCGCTGCCGGGCGGCGCGCTCGACCCGGCAGGACTTGCCGCCCCCTCGGTCATGTCTGCCGAGCAGCTCCGGATCGAAACCGCCGCCTTCACCGAGGACCTGAACAACCGCTTCACCGCCGCCCACGTCGATACGCGGACGCCCGTGACCCTGGACATCGCCGGCGACGGCAGCATCGTGGTGCGCGGCGACCATCCCGACAAGGCGAAGATCGAACGCCTGTTCGCCGAGGATCCGGCGCTCGCCAACCGCTATCGCGCCGTCTCCCAGGGCCATGCCCTGAAAGCGCACGCCCAGGTCGCCCAGCGCTACGCGATCGACCTGGAGGAGGCCGACGACGACGAGGAGCGCAAGGCCGTCCACCGCCGCATCGAGGCGCTGACCAAGCGCATGGAGGCCGTTTCCGGGCAGATGACGCTGAGCGGCGGCGCCTTGAGCAGCTCCGCCGTGCAGATGGCCACCGACTTCACCAGAACGCCGGAGTGGCTGATGGGGTAACGGGCCGAAAACCCCGCCGGGCGTGAGCTTGGCCGTTGCATGGCGCGCAAGGGGGTGAGACAACGGAAAGCTTGACGTGGATCAACGACCTTTCCCGCCCCCGCCCCCACATTCGCCGCCATGACGACCGCACAGACGACCGCCCCCGCCGCCGCTCCCTCCGGCACCATGGATCCCGCGCTGCTCGCCAAGTACGACGGCGCGCGGGTGCCGCGCTACACCAGCTACCCGACGGCGCCGCACTTCTCGCCCGCTGTCGGGCACGAGACGTACGGCGGCTGGCTGGCCGCGCTCGACACCGCCACGCATGCCGGGTCGCTGTACCTGCACGTGCCGTTCTGCAAGGAGATGTGCTGGTACTGCGGCTGCCACACCAAGATCGTCGCCCGCTACGAGCCGATCAGCCGCTACCTGGAGCACATCCGCCGCGAGATCGAGCTGGTGGCGGCGCGCATCCCCGGCCGGCTGAAGGTGCGCCACGTGCACTTCGGCGGCGGCACGCCGACCATGACGTCGCCCGCCGACTTCGAGGCGCTGATCGACCACCTGCGCCGCCACTTCGACGTGGTGGAGGGCGCCGAGATCGCCGTGGAGATCGACCCGCGCACCCTGACCGAGGAGATGGCGAAGGCGCTGGGGCGCGCCGGCGTCAACCGCGCCTCGCTGGGCGTGCAGGACTTCGACGCCGGCGTCCAGGCCGCCGTCAACCGCATCCAGCCGCGCGAAATGACCGAGCGCACGCTGGACTGGCTGCGCGGCAACGGCATCCGCCACGTCAACCTCGACCTCATGTACGGCCTGCCGCGCCAGTCGGAGGAGAGCGTCACCCGCTCCGCCGAGATCGCCATGGCCATGGATCCCGACCGGCTGTCGGTCTTCGGCTATGCGCACGTGCCGTGGATGAAGACGCACCAGAAGAAGATCGTCGAGGCGGATCTGGCCGATTCCATCGGCCGCTGGGAGCAGTTCGCCGCCATCGCCCGCACGCTGGAGGGGGCCGGCTACACGCCCATCGGCCTCGACCACTTCGCCAAGCCCACCGACGAGCTGTCGGTGATGCAGGCGGAAGGCAAGCTGCGCCGCAATTTCCAGGGCTACACCACCGACGACGCCGACGTGCTGCTGGGCTTCGGCGCCTCGTCGATCGGCGAGATGCCGCAGGGCTACATGCAGAACGCCGTGCCCTTCGACCACTACGCCGAGGCGATCGACGCCGGGCGGCTGGCCACCGTCAAGGGCCTGCGCCTGTCCGACGAGGATCGCCTGCGCCGCGCCGTGATCGAGCGGCTGATGTGCGACATGACGGTGGACGTGGGCGCCCTGGCCGTGCGGTACGGCATGGCGGCCGACCATTTCGACGCCGAGCTGGCCGGCATGGACGACCTCGTCGCCGACGGCGTGGCCGTGGTGGAGGGCCGCCGCGTCACCGTGCCGGAGGCCGCCCGCCCGCTGATGCGCCTGCCCGCCGCGCGCTTCGACACCTACCTGAGCACGGGTGCCGGCAAGCACAGCCGCGCGGTGTGAGGCGCGCGGCGTCGGGCTTTCGGGGCGGCCGGCTCACGTCGGCTCGTGACACCTACCTGAGCACGGGTGCCGGCAAGCACAGCCGCGCGGTGTGAGGCGCGCAGCGTCGGGCTTTCGGGGCGGCCGGCTCACGTCGGCTCGTCGTCCTCGAGGACGAGCGTCGGCGGCACCGGAGGCTTGCGCTCCCCGGAACCGCTCGCCCGCGCCTTCGCGCCCTCGAAAAACGCCTCGAGCGTGCCGCCGCCCGGCCCATCCGGCGGATCGCCGAGCGTCGACATCAGGAAATAGCCCAGGCGCCGGTAGCTCTCGAACTGCGACTCGCTGAACCACTGGTCGCCGGTGGACTCATGCGGGAAGTCCTCGTGCGCCTCGGCGTAGGCACGCACGTCGACCGGCATGTCGCCGAAATAGCTGGGCTTGACGTAGAGGATCTCGCCCTTCGGTGCGCCGTCCTCCGGATAGGTGATGGTGCCGTACGCGAAGGCCAGGGTATTCGGCCCGGCCGCCTTGCGCGCGGCCAGGCGCATCGCCGTGAACTCGATGGTCACGTCGTGGTCTATGTAGGCCTTGCGCACGAGGTTGCCGAGGTCCTCGAACGTGCAGTCCGGATCGCAGCCGGCGTCGCTGACGATGATGTACCGGCAGCGGCGGCGCAGCATCTCGTAGACGGCGAGGTTCTCGAAATGCCCGCCGTCGGAGAGGTAGACGAACCGCCCGCGCTCGTCCGTCCGGCCGAGCAGTTCCGACACCAGCGGCCAGAGCGCCACGGGCGGCCCCGACTGCTGCCAGAGATCCACCGGCGACCTTCCGAAGAACGGCTTCGTGATGGCGGGGTTGGCGAGCCAGGCGCCCAGGCGGACGTTGAACAGCGTCATCAGGAACGCCGTCGCCGGCGAGGAGTGATAGCCCATGTTCGGGCTGGCCGCCGCACCGGAGATGGTGATGGCGGTCGCCAGGCTGACGCCGGCCTTCCGATGCGTCTCGCCAGGGCGGTTGCCGCGCACGCTGCCACCGTACAGGGAGGAGGGCACGTAGGCCCCCGCGGGCGTCCTGCAGGGATCCTGCCGGTCGCGGGCGGTGAGCGCCGCGCCGTCCGTATGCAGTTGCGCGCTTCCGCTGGCCAGCGGCGTGAAGGTGAAGGACATCGCCTTGCGTTCCTGCCACGCCAGCCGGTCGCTGCGGGTCAGGTTGAGCGCCACGTTGACCACCGGGAACAGCACCCGGCGCGGCTGCCCGCCGGATGCCGCCGCGGTGTTGCCGGCGCCCAGCTCGTACAGGTCCGGGTTGTCCTCCGGGTCGAAACCGGTGAAGGGGTGCGGCTGGCGCACCTCGTTCGCCGAGCCCAGGAACGCGCGCGCCAGACGGTTGCGGTACAAGCCGTGCAGCGAGAAGCGGTTGACGTTGATGCGCCAGGACATGAAGGCCACCACGCCGGCCAGGAGCAGCGCCATCACCAGAAGCGGCTTCCAGAGGTGGAAGGGCCAGTGCTCCGCCGGCACACCCGCCGGCAGGAACTCCCGCGCGATGCTCACGTCGAGGCGGCTCATCACCGCGAACAGGGCGGGCACGCCGATCACCGTAGCACCCATCACCAGCCAGCCACGCCACCCGCCACCGGACGCTTTCCCGGTCCGCCGGGCCACCGCCTCGACCGCCGACAACGCGCTCTTGCCGCCCAACGCCGCCAGTGGAGCCGTCAGGGCCGCGACGGCGCTGTTCCAGCCGAGCCCGGCCTCGTCCCACAGCATCCGCGGCACCAGCAGGCAGACGGCCGCGAGCAGCGCCCAACCGACGAGCGGCGCAAGGCTCACCGCGCTGAGCCGGGCCAGCCATTCGCGATCGTCGTCGTCGCCCCAGCGGACGCCGCGGAGCCCCGTGTAGGCCGCCGACTGAAGCAGGTGCGCCGTCATGATCCACAGCGGCCCGACCGTGACCAGGACGTCGAGCTGCCAGATCTCCGGCAGGCGCCACAGCCACAGCGCGCCGACGTGGATCACCACGCCCGGCACGAAGGAGGCCAGGGTCCACAGCGGGAACTGCTTCAGGAAGAAGCCGCGGTCGCGCGGGTCGGCCGTCAGCGCCGCGACGGCGTAGGCCAGGTTGCCGACCACCACCGCCGTGACGGCGGCGGCCAGCGCCACCAGGGCGCGCAGGTGGGGACGGTCCCCGAGCAGGGCGCCGTTCCCCGTGACCGAGGACAGGTACACCGTCAGCAGCCCCGCCCACAGCGTCGCCGTGCCGGCGATCCGCGCGTGGATGCGGCCCTTGTCCTCGATCCGGCTGTTGCGCGCCTGCGCCCCCGCCGGGGCCACCTTGCCAAGCGTATGGCTGGGCAGGTACCGGCTGGCGAGATGGACGGTGGCGAACAGCGCCGCCATCCCCGCCGCCAGGGTCAGGATCCCCAGGACGGACGCCACCCCCGCCGACGGCAGGATGCGCGCATCCATGAGCCGGACCGCGAGGTTCGGGACGAGCGCCACCAGCAGCAGCGCCGGGACGAAGATCAGCCAGTTGAGCAGCAGGTTGCGGGTCACCAGCACGAAGCCCGTCCAGGTGTCGGTCGACGCGATGCCGGCCTGGGGGGTGAGGAAATTGGTGTACTCGCGCAGCCGGCGCAGCGGACGGGCAGTGCCGGCCTCGCCCGTCGCGCTGTCGGCGAGATCCTTCTCGATCTTGCGGACCGACGCCATCAGGTCGCCGCCGTGGGCGGGCATCTCGTCATGGATCCAGCGCGTCAGCCAGCCGCCGATGTAGCCGCCGCCGGACACGGTGGAAAGGTAGTGGAACTTGCTCAGAAGCCCCTTGCAGGCCAGTGCCTGCATGACGCCCAGCGCGAACGCCGCGCTGCGGATGCCGCCGCCCGACAGGCACAGGGCCGCCGGCGGCCGCTCTGCGTCGTCGCCCCAGATCTCCCGCCGTTCGTCGCGGAGAACCTCCGCCGTCGTCAGGCTCCGCGCCTCGCCCGCATCCGCTGGTATATCGCCGGCCATCGCCGCCCTCCCGCCCCCGAGATCTTGCTGGGAGGCAAGCATGACGCGGATGATATTGCCTGTAAATCAGCCAGGAAGACAGAATTGGTTGGCGTCATACTATCGTATGCAAATCAGGCCGTTTCCCGCCGCGGCTCCACCTCCGCCACCGCCGGCAGGGTCGCCTTGTGCGGCACGATGGAGACACGGGCACCGGCGACGTGCGCCTCGATCGCCTTGGTCAGCGTCTCCACCGCCTCGAACACGTCGGTCAGCGGGCGGTCGGGGGTGAAACCCAGGTGGATGGTGACGAAGGTGGCGCCGGGGGAGCGTCGCGTCTCGTAGCCCAGCAGGTCGTCGTAGGCGTCGAAGCGGTGCGCCAGTTCGCGCAGGATGATCAGGCGCACGTGCTCGTCCACCGCGGCGTCCAGCAGGTCGCGCCCGGATTCCTTCAGCATGCGGTGGATGTTGCGCAGCCGCAGCGCGCACAGCGCCAGCACGTTCAGCGGGTCCAGGTACTGGGTCAGCGGCTGGTCGGGAAACAGCGCCGCCAGCGCCAGCACGGCGCCGGTGGTGATGTTCGCCCAGAACTTGATCTGGTAGCCGCGCCACAGCGACTGCGCCACCGGCGACGGCGATTCCCGGTTCAGCGCCCCCGACCAGCGCATCATCAGCCCCGTCACCACGGCGCCGTAGACGTAGAGCAGCACGCCCCAGCCTGCCCCCTCCGGCGCCGCGGGCGCGCCCAGCCGGCCGACGGCGAGCCACACGAAGACCGCCAGATAGACGATCTGCACCTGCGCGAACAGCAGCCCGCACAGGTTCTCCAGCTTGCCCAGGCCGTAGTTGAAGTCGTCGCTCGGCGCCGCCTTGGCCCGGCGCAGCGCCACGTAGGTGATGGCCAGCGCCACCAGCTCGATCAGGCTGCCCACCGCGTCCAGCCGCACCACCAGCACGTTGGAGCCGAGGCTCGCCGCGCCGGACAGGAGAATGGCGGCCGTCACCGTGGCCATGCTGACGACGACCCGCCGCTCCTTGGCATCCATGGCCCGGTCCTGCTCCTCCAGAGGCGCTTGTGGCCGGCACGCTCTGGTGTTGCGCGCCCAAATCGGCCACAGTGTACGAAACACGTGCGTTCGTACCGGGAGGGTACACCACCGATGATCACGCTGTACACGTTCGCCACGCCCAATGGGCACAAGGCCTCCATCCTGCTGGAGGAGCTTGGCCTGCAGTACCGGGTCCACAAGCTCGACCTGATGGGCGGGGAGAACAAGGCGCCGGAATACCTGAAGATCAGCCCCATCGGCAAGCTGCCGGCGGCGGTCGAGGAGATGCCGGGTGGCGTCACGCGGCGCCTGTTCGGCTCGGGCGCCATCCTGCTGCACTATGCGGAGCGCACCGGCCGTCTGCTGCCCGGCGGCGACATGCGGGCCGAGGCGCTGAGCTGGCTGATGCTGGGCATCAGCGACCTGGGTCCGACGGCGCTGGACATGTTCCGCTTCTCGGTCCGGGCGCCGGAGAAGATCCCCTACGCCATCGACCTGTTCAAGGGCGAGCTGCTGCGCTGCTACGGCGCGCTCGACGACCGGCTGGCGCAGGAGGAATATCTGGCCGGCGAGTATTCGGTGGCCGACATCTCCTGCTTCCCCTTCATCGCCGCCGCGGCGGTGGCCGGCGGCGGGCTTCTCGACCGCTACGCCAACCTGAAGCGCTGGCACGACGCCATCCTCGCCCGCCCGGCCGTGCAGCGCGGCATGGCCGTGCCGGACTGAACAAACCAGCACACCAGGGACAACATGCCCGTCATCAACCGCATCGCCGAGTTCCACGCCGACATGACCGCGTGGCGGCGCGACATCCACGCGCACCCGGAACTGGCGTACCAGGAGCACCGGACGGCCGACCTTGTGGCCGCGAAGCTGGCCGAATGGGGCATCGCGGTGCACCGCGGTCTCGCCGGCACCGGCGTGGTGGGTACGATCAGGGGCCAGGGCAGCGGCACCAGGGCCATCGGGTTGCGCGCCGACATGGACGCGCTGCCGATGCCGGAGGCCAACGCCTTCGAGCACGCCTCCAAGCATCCCGGCACCATGCACGCCTGCGGCCACGACGGGCACACCACCATGCTGCTGGGTGCCGCGCGTTATCTGGCCGAGACGCGCAACTTCGACGGCACCGTCCACGTCATCTTCCAGCCCGCCGAGGAGGGCAAGGGCGGCGGCAGGAAGATGATCGAGGATGGGCTGTTCACACGGTTCCCCTGCGACCGCGTGTTCGGCCTGCACAACTGGCCCGACCTGCCGGCCGGCCGCATCGCCGTGCATCCGGGACCCGTGATGGCGGCGGCCGACCAGTTCACCATCACCGTGCAGGGCCACGGCGCGCACGCCGCCATGCCGCACAAGGGCGTCGACCCGGTGCTGGTCGCCGCCCACATCATCACGGCGATGCAGAGCATCGTGAGCCGCAACACCGACCCGTTCGACAGCGCCGTCGTCTCCGTCACCTGGGTGGAGGCCGGCACCACCTACAACGTCATCCCGAACGAGGCGAAGCTGCACGGCACCATCCGCACCGTGCGGCCCGAAACGCGCGCCCACATGCCCGAGCGCATCGCCCGCGTCGTCGAGAACGTCGCCGCCGCCTTCGGCGCCACCGCGTCGCTGGAGCACCGCCCCGGCTACCCGCCCACCGTCAACGCCCTGGCGGAGGCCGAACTGGCCGCGCAGGTGGCGGCCAAAGTGGTGGGCTCGGCCAACGTGGTGTGGAACCCCGACCCGTCCATGGGGGCGGAGGACTTCGGCTACATGCTGGAGGAGCGGCCGGGCTGCTACGTCTGGCTGGGCCACGGCGGCGGGGCGCCGGGGTGCCGGCTGCACAACCCGCACTACGACTTCAACGACGAGATCCTGACCACCGGGGCCAGCTATTGGGCCACGCTGGTCGAAACCCTCCTGCCGCGGAGCCCCTGAACCATGCGCCTGCCGTGCCGACCCGCCCTCGCCTTCCTGCTCGCCGCCGCGCTGGCCGCCGGCTGCCAGACCACGGGAGGGGAGCGGGTGGCCGAGCGGACGGCCGAGCGCGGCACCGCCCCCGCCGACGCCACCCCCGGCACCTACTGGAACGGCGACCACAGCGAGGCGTACGAGCGCGCCTATGTCACCGCCCGCACCCCGCAGGAGTGGACGGATCTGTGGGCCCGCGTCGGCCAGCCCGCCCCGTCGGCGCTGCCCGGCGACCGCATGGCGGTGGCGGTCTTCCTCGGTCCCAAGGACACGGCCGGCTACGCCGTGCTGATCCAGTCGGCGGCCGAGCGCGACGGGGCCGTGGTGGTGACCTACCGCGAACAGGTGCCCGGCCCGACGCAGGCGGTGGCGCTGGTGCGCACCAGCCCCTACGCCGTGCGGCTGGTGCCGCGCAGCGCGGCGGACGTGAAGTTCGTGCGGGAAAAATGATGGACCCGAAACGTCTGGTCGGTTGGTGCCAAGCGCCCCTTACGCCCGGCCCAGCGTCCGCGGGTCCAGCGCGTCCTGCAACCCGTCGCCCAGCAGGTTCACCGCGATCACCGTGACGAAGATCAAGAGCCCCGGCCACACCGCCAGCCAGGGTGCCGTGGTGACGAGGTCCTGCGCGCCGGTCAGCATGTTGCCCCAACTGGGCAGTGGCGGCTGGATGCCGAGGCCGAGGAAGCTGAGCACCGATTCCAGCAGGATCACGTTGCCCACGGTCAGCGTTGTGGCCACCACCGCCGGGGCGGCGACGTTGGGCAGGATGTGCGCCAGCATGATGCGCCGGCTGCCCGCCCCCAGCGCCACCGCCGCCAGCACATAATCGCGCCGCCGCGCCGACAGGGTGGCGCCGCGCACGAGGCGCGCCACGGTGGTCCAGCCGAACAGCGCCACCAGCGCGACGATGCGCAGCAGGCTGGCGTCCTCCGCCCCCGCCCATGAGGCCGGAACGCCCAGCCGCGTCAGGTCCACCGCCGCCAGCACGATCAGCAGGGGCAGCAGCGGCAGCGCGATCATGCCGTCGGTGATGCGCATGAGCAGCGCGTCCGTGCGCCCGCCGAAGAAGCCGGCCAGCAGCCCCACGCCCGTGCCGATCAGCGCCGCCGCCAGCGCCGCCGCGACGCCGACGAACAGCGACACCCGCCCGCCGTACAGCAGCCGCACCAGCAGGTCCCGCCCCAGCTCGTCGGTGCCCAGCGGGTGCTCGGCCGACGGCGGGGCGAAGCGGTCGAGCAGGCTGACCGCCGTCTGGTCGACGCCCAACGCCGCCTCCACCAGCGGCGCCGCCACGGCGGCCAGCGTCAGCAGCGCCAGCAGGACCGCGCTCGCCAGCGCCAGTCGGTGGCGGGCGAAGCGCCGCAGGAAACGCCGCCCCCTCACGTGCGCAGCTCCCGGAAGGTGATGCGCGGGTCGAGTGCCGCGTAGGCGACGTCGGCCATCAGGTTGCCGGCCAGCGTCGTGGCGGTGGCCAGCAGCAGCGCCACCAGGGCCACGTTGGCGTCGTTGCCCATGATCGAGTCGTAGATCAGCTTGCCCATGCCGGGCCACGCGAACATCGTCTCGGTCACCAGGGCACCGGAGAACAGCGTGCCGAACTCCAGCGCCACGATGGTGACGACCGGGATGAAGGCGTTGCGCAGCGCGTGCCGCCACACCACCTGCCGCTCCGACAGGCCCTTGGCGCGGGCGGTGCGCACATAGTCCTGCCGCAGTTCCACCAGCATGGAGGCGCGCACATAACGGGTGTAGCCGCCGATGCTCGCCAGCGTCAGCGTCAGCACCGGCAGCACGAAATAGGGCAGCCGCTCCCACCACGCCGCGGCCCCCACCGGGCCGGCGCCGGACGCCGGCAGCCAGCCCAATGTCACCGCGAACAGCAGGATCAGCAGCAGCGCCAGCCAGAAGGCGGGGATGGAGATGCCGGCGAAGCAGAACAGGTTGACCGCGTCGTCGATGAGGGAATGGGGCCGCCGCGCCGCGTAGACGCCCAGCGGCAGCGCCACCGCGATCGCCAGCACGAAGGCCGCCCCCAGCAGCAGCAGCGTGTTCACCAGGCGCGGCGCCAGCACCGCCAGCACCGGCTGGGAATAGAGCCGCGAATGGCCGAAGTCGCCCCGCAGCGCCGCGGAGAGCCAGTTCAGGTAGCGTTCGTGCAGCGGCCGGTCGAGCCCGTGCAGCGCCTTCAGCCGCGCCACGTCGGCCGGCGTCATGTGCGGGTTGCCGGCGGCCATCAGGTCGACCGGATCGCCCGGCATCAGGCCCAGCAGCACGGTGACCAGCACGCTCATCACCAGCAGCACGACGGCGGCCTGGAGCAGGCGCGAGAGCAGGAAGCGGGTCACGCTTCCGCCCCCACCCGGCCATGCGGCGAAGTTCCCTCCCCTGCGCGGCGGGAGAGGGTCAGGGTGGGGGCAAAGCCGCCCCTCACTCCTTCACCTTCCAGTTCTCGATCCACAGCGTGGTGGCGTACTGGTGGCCGGTGGGGACGATGCCCTCCACCCACTTCGGAAGAATGTGCGGATCGGCGCGGAAGAACAGCGGCAGGGCCGGCAGTTGCTCGGCGTAGATCTGCTGGAGCCGCGTCCACAGCGCCTGGGATGCCTTCGGCTCGCACACCGTCTCCAGGTCGTCCATGATCCGGTCGGCCTCGGCGTCCCGGAAGGCGGTGAAATTCTGCCCGGCCCAGCCGTTGTCGGCGGTCGGGATCATGGTGGAGTGCAGCGTGGTGCGCGGGATGTTCTCCGGCGCCGAGATCCAGGCGAACAGCGCCATCGCCTTGAAGCGGCGCTCGCGCAGCGTCTGGCCGAACAGGACGCGCGGCGGCTCGTTGGCGATGCGCACCTCGATGCCCGCCTGCTTCCATTGCGCCTGCAGCACCTGCTCCGTCAGTTCGCGCGTGCGGTTGCCGGCGGTGCTCATGATCTCCAGCGTCAGCGTCTCGCCTTTGGCGTTGCGGCGCGGGCCGTTGCCGGTGCGCGTCCAGCCGGCCTCGTCCAGCAGCTTGCCCGCCGCCACGGGGTCGTAGGGATATTTGGCGATGTCGTCGCTGTGCACGCGGTCGAGCGGGTTGACCTGGTTGTGCGCCACCGGCTGCCGCCCGGCGAAGAGCTGTTTGGAGATCGCCTCGCGGTCGATCGCCATCAGAAGCGCCTTGCGCACCCGGACATCCTGGAGCACGGGGTTGTCCAGGTTCACGTCGATGTGCTCGTAGAACAGGCCGGGCTTGTAGACGACGGTGTAGCGGGCGCCATGCCGCTTCTCGAAGGCCAGCACCTGATCCAGCGGCAGGCCGGCCTCGCCGGGGATCATGTCGAGCTGGCCGGCCAGCAGATTGGCTTCCAGGGCCGCCGTGTTCTCCACGGCCTTGACGACGACGCGCTTGAAGGGCGGCTTCGGTCCCCACCACGTCGGGTTCGCCTCCAGCACCACGTGCGCGCCGGGCTCGACCGCCGCGATGCGGTAGGGGCCGAACCACAGGCCGGGGTTGGTCGTGTCGGTCTCGTATTTGGAGCGCAGGCGGTAGGCCGCCGGGTCGGCCTCGAACACCGGGCGCTCCAGATGGGCGGGCAGGATGTTGAAATCGTTGATCTCGGCGTAGGTGCACAGCGGCTTGAGCCGGTGCACGGTGAAGGTCTTGTCGTCCTTCACGGTGATGCCGACGATGTCGCGGGAATAGAGGTCGAAGTTGGAGAAGCCGCTCTGCGGGTGCTTGCCGACCTCCCAGGTGAACAGCACGTCCTTGGTCGTCACCGGCGTGCCGTCGCCCCAGGTCGCCTTGGGATGGATCGTGTAGGTGACGGCAAAGCCCCTGGACCCGTCCGGCCGCGTCTCCAGCACCGCCGTGCCCTTGTCCTCCGCCGGCAGGTCGGTGCACAGCATGCACACCAGCTTCCAGTCGGCGTCGTAGGTGGTGAAGGGCCGGCGCGCCATCTCCGTGATGTAGGACTTGGCCGCCATCGCCTCGATGGAGGGGTGCCAGTTGGCCGGAAACTGGCTGATGCCGATCACCAGTTCGTCCTTGGCGCCGAAGGCCGGCGCCGACGCCAGCATCCCGGCGGCCAGAACCAGCGCGCCCCATCGGTTTCGCCGCACGACCGGACCCTCCCCCGAAACGTCAGTCCCTGTCCAACTATGGGGAGTGCCGCGGCCACGGTCCAGCGGGAGTGTGGAAAGCCCCCTACCGGTCGTCCCAATCCGGTTCGTCGGCCTTCAGCACCTCGACCAGCCGGGCGACGCGGCCGGAGGGCTGGCGGTGGGTGGCCGACGCCAGATAGTCGTCGGAGCCGAGCCACGTGTACGCCTCCATCACCTCGGCCGCGGTGGCGCCGGTGGCGATGATGCTGGCGATGCGCATGTCGTCCAGCCGTCCGCAGATCTCGATCACCTGGTCGCGCGTCACGGTCTGCTGAGTCGGCGGCTGAGTGGGCATACGGGTGTCCTCCTCGCGAAAACGACCCTTCCCGGATACCGGCAGCCCCCCAAAAAGGCAAGCGCCCCGGAGGATGTCGGCCGGATGCGTTGACAGCCCCCCGCCACCGGCCCCTAAACTCGGAAGATCGATCGCGCAACGAACCGTTCCGGCCCGAGACATGTCCGAACTCCTCCCCCGCACCGGCGCCCGCGTCCTCGTGGACGCGCTGCGCATCCACGGCGCCGACCTCGCCTTCTGCGTCGCAGGCGAAAGCTACCTGGACGTTCTCGACGCCTTCGTCGACACCCCGGAGATCCGGCTGGTCACCTGCCGGCAGGAGGGCGGGCTGGCCTTCATGGCGGAGGCCTACGGCAAACTGACCGGCCGGCCGGGCATCGGCTTCGTCACGCGCGGCCCCGGTGCCTGCAACGCCTCCATCGGCGTGCACACCGCCTTCCAGGATTCCACGCCGATGATCCTGTTCATCGGCCAGGTGGCGCGCGACCAGTTCGACCGCGAGGCGTTCCAGGAGATCGACTACCGCCGCATGTTCGGTTCGGTCGCCAAGTGGGTGGCGCAGATCGACCAGGCCGAGCGCATCCCCGAATACGTCGCCCGCGCCTTCCACGTCGCCACCTCCGGCCGGCCGGGGCCGGTGGTGCTGGCGCTGCCGGAGGACATGCTGGGCGACACGGTCAGCGTGCGCGACACCGGCCCCTATACCCCCACCGTCGCCCACCCCGGTGCGGGCGACGTGGAGCGCCTGCGCGCGTTGCTGGCGGCGGCCGAGCGGCCGCTGGTGCTGGTCGGCGGGCCGGGCTGGGACGACGACGCCTGCGCGAACATCAAGGCCTTCGCCGAGGCGAACGCGCTGCCCGTCTGCTGCTCCTTCCGGCGGCAGGACGTGTTCGACAACGAGAGCCCGTGCTTCGTCGGCGACCTGACCACCGGCCCCAACCCCAAACTGCTGGCCCGCGTGCGCGAGGCCGACCTGCTGCTGGTGGTGGGGGCACGGTTGGGCGAGATCACCACGCAGGGCTACGCCCTGCTCGACGTGCCGGAAACGGACAAGGCGCTGATCCACGTCCACGCGCTCGCCGAGGAGCCAGGGCGCGTGTACCGCCCGACGCTGGCCATCCAGGCCGGCAGCGCCGCCATGGCCGCCGCACTGGCATCCCTGCCGCCGCTGGTGCCGGATGGCGAGGAGCCGCGCTGGCGCGCCTGGGCCGACGCGGCGCGCATGGACTGGCTGGCGTGGCTGGAGCCGGAGGGCTGCGCCGGCGCCGTCGACCTGGGCTGGATCTTCGGCTGGCTGCGCGACCGCCTGCCGGTGGACGCCATCGTCACCACCGACGCCGGCAACTTCTCCGGCTGGGGCCAGCGGCACCTGCTGTACCGCCGCCCCGGCCGCCAGTTGGGGCCGACCAACGGCGCCATGGGCTACGGCGTGCCGGCGGCGGTGGCGGCCAAGCTGGTGAATCCGAAGCGCGTCGTGCTGGGCCTCGTCGGCGACGGCGGCTTCATGATGACCGGGCAGGAACTGGCGACGGCCGTGCACACCGGGGCTGCTCCCATCATCCTGGTCATCAACAACGGCATGTTCGGCACCATCCGCATGCACCAGGAAAAGCGCTTCCCCGGCCGCCTCAGCGCCACCGACCTGACCAACCCCGACTTCGCGGCACTGGCGCAGAGCTATGGCGCGTTCGGTGCGGTGGTCGAGCGCACCAAGGACTTCGTACCCACGTTCTGGGAGGCGATGTGGAGCCGCAAGCCCGCCATTATCGAGCTGCGAGTCGATCCCGAACAGATCACCACACGCACGACGATCACCGCGTTGCGCGCCGCCGCGGTGGAAAAAGCGGGTGGCTGACCTATGCCAAAGGCGGATTCCGTAAAAGCTTGCCCGGTTTTTGTGCCGATCTATGACGGTAGCGCGTGCGTTGATCCGGCGTTCCCGTTATAACTGATCTGCGGCAGAATCATGCCGGCACAATCATAAGAAGAGCGGAGACCCTATTCTCCGCTCCGTACGAACAGGACGGGACGATGGACTGGGACAAGCTGCGGGTGTTCCATGCCGTGGCCGAAGCGGGCAGCTTCACGCACGCCGGTGAGACCCTCAACCTGAGCCAGTCGGCGGTGAGCCGGCAGATCAGCGCGCTGGAAGAGAGCCTGGGCGTGCCGCTTTTCCACCGCCACGCGCGCGGCCTGATCCTGACGGAACAGGGCGAGCTGCTGCACCGGACGGCGCGCGAGGTCTTCGCCAAGCTGTCGATGACCGAGGCGATGCTCACCGAGAGCAAGGAGTATCCGAAGGGACCGCTCAAGGTGACGACCACCGTGGCCTTCGGCTCCACCTGGCTCACGCCACGCATCCAGGAATTCCTGTCGATCTACCCGGACATCCAGCTGACGCTGCTGATCGACGACAACGAGCTGGACCTGGCGATGCGCGAGGCGGACATCGCCATCCGCATGAACACGCCGCGCCAGCCGGACCTGATCCAGCGCCACCTGATGGCGATCCGCTTCCACATGTACGCGCACCAGAGCTACGTCAAACGGCGCGGGGCGCCGAAGACGCCGGACGAGCTGGCGGAGCACGACATCATCGCCTACCCGCCCGACGTGCGCGCGCCCATCGCCAACGTCAACTGGATTCTGGAGGTCGGCGATCCGCCGCCCGGCGCCCGCCGGCCGATCCTGCAGGTCAACAGCATGTACGCCATCTACCGCGCGGTGGAGAGCGGCCTGGGCATCGCCGCCCTGCCCGATTTCCTGGTCGACGGCACCAAGGACTTCGTGCGCGTCATGCCGGAGATCAGCAGCCCGAAGGTCGACGCCTACTTCGTCTATGCCGAGGAACTGCGCCATTCCAAGCGCATCGCGGTGTTCCGCGATTTCCTCGTGCGCAAGGTGGCCGAGAGCCACTTCTGAGGCGCCACCGCCTTTTTTTGCGCCACATCACGGCCCGTGCCAGCTTTGCAGGCACGGGCCGCTTCTTTGGTGGTGACCCCGGCGCGCCACGATTTTAGTTGTAAATTCAACGGCTTCAAAGCCATGCGCGATGCGCATGGTAGGATTATCGATATGTGAATGGCATGGAAGGGGGCAAATGCTCAATTCTTGGGGCGTTGGTTGCTGCGTCGCAGCACCCGGCGTTTCGCCCGGGGCTCCCCCCCGGGAGCGGGTTTTCGGACCCGACGTCTCCCAGACGTGAAGCCTCCCTGTTCAACTCGCCGCCAATCCAATGGGTTGGCGGCGGTTTTTTTGTGCCCCCCGCCAGCGCCCGTCAGCAGCCGATGTCGGCGAGCCAGCCGCGGTATGCCAGCGCGTCGGCCTGGAACCCGCCGGTGGCCTCGGCCCCCGGGTTCTCGGCCAAGGCGGCGGCGTTTTCCAGGGCCGCGGCGGAACCGGCGAGGTCGGCCAGCGTGCTGGCGATGGCCAGTTCCATCGACACCAGCGCCAGCGCCCAGGTCGACCCCGCCATCACCACCACCGCCGCCGTCGTGATGCCGACGGACGACGGGCCGAAGCCGGGCACGACGAGGTAGGGGCCGGCCGGCACGCCCAGCGCGCACACGCCCTCGCTGAACCGCTTCTTCTCGGCCGGCAGGCGCACCGTTTGCGCCACATCGAACACGCCCAGCACCCCCGCCGTGGAATTCACCACGAAGCGCAGGGTCGAGCGCCCGGCCGCCATCGGGTCGCCGGCCATGGCGTGGCTGAGCGCCGTCACCGGCTCGGTCACATTGGCGTAGACGTTGCGCAGGGCGGCCGGCAGCGGGTCCGGCAGCGATCGCACCATCTCCAGCACCGGCCTGATCACCGTCGCCGCGAAGACCCGGTTGGCGTCGTACACCCATTCGTTGAAGCCGCCGGAATCGGCATCGGCGCGCGCCGGCCGTCCGGACGCCGACACCAGCAGCAGCACCAGCAGGGCAACGGGAAGGAGCGCCCTCATGACGGTCACCCCTTCGCATCCGACGGCGCCGGCTTCATCTCCAGCCCCGGCGACCGGCTCCGGACCGCGATGAAGCGCAGCACCACGTAGCCCGCCACGGCGGACAGCAGCGACCCGCTCAGCACGCCGATGCGCACGGCGGCGCCATAACCTTCGCCGGGGAACGCCAGGCCGCCGATGAACAGGCTCATGGTGAAGCCGATGCCGGTGAGCAGCGCCATGCCGTACACGTGCATCCAGCCCGCCCCCGCCGGCAGCGCGCCGACACCCAGCCGGACGGCCACCCAGGTAGCGCCCAACACGCCCACCTGCTTGCCGATGAACAGGCCCAGCGCGATGCCCAGCGGCACCGGCGCGAACAGCGCGTCGGCCGACAGTCCGGTCAGGGACACGCCGGCGTTGGCGAAGGCGAAGACCGGCAGGATGCCGTAGACGACCCAGGGATGCAGCGCGTGTTCCAGGGTGTGCAGCGGTGACGCGCCGTGCGCTCGGCCGGTGCTCAGCGGTATGGCGAAGGCCAGCGCCACGCCGGCCAGCGTCGCGTGCACGCCCGACTTGAGCACGCACACCCACAGGAAGATGCCCAGCAGGACATAGCCGGCCAGCCGCACCACCCCCATCCGGTTCAGCACGACCAAGCCCGCCAGCCCCACCCCGGCCAGCGCCAGCGAGACAGCCGAAAGCTCGGCCGTGTAGAACACGGCGATGATCACGATGGCGCCCAGGTCGTCCAGGATGGCCAGCGCCAGCAGAAAGATCTTGAGCGACGCCGGTGCCCGCGTGCCGAGCAGCGCCAGCACGCCGACGGCGAAGGCGATGTCGGTGGCCGCCGGGATGGCCCAGCCGCGCGCCGCCACCGGATCGCCGCCGGCGAGCGCCAGGTAGACGGCGGCCGGCACCACCATGCCGCCGACCGCCGCGATCCCCGGCAGCGCGGCGCGCGACACGCTGGACAACTCGCCCTCCAGCACCTCGCGCTTGATCTCCAGCCCGACCAGCAGGAAGAAGATCGCCATCAGCCCGTCGTTCACCCACAGCAGCAGGGGCTTGGCCAGCTTCAGCGCGCCGACCTGGACCACCACCGGCGTGTCGAGCAGCGCCGTGTAAAGGCCGCCCGCCGGCGAGTTCGCCAGCACCAGCGCCACGGCGGCGGCGATCACCAGCAGAATGCCGCCGGCCGCCTCCATGCGCAGGAATTCACGGATCATCGACAGCGGCGCCATGGCACTCTCCAGAACATCGTGAAGCGGAACGCGGCGCGGATCATTGGAACCACACGCCATAATACCGCGGATCCGCGTGCCGCACCTCCAGAAAGCTGTGGTTCGCGAGGGCGGGCTTGTGGATCCTGAACGTCTTCATGACGCTCAGGGTCGCCATACTCTCCAACGGCCCGACGAACGAAACGTCACCGTCCATGAAGGTGGGGGCCGCGATCCAGATTTCAGCCTGCCGGCGCGACAGCGCGAAGCAGCCGGCGTGCGGGTTGTTCGGGCGGGTGAAGACCACGGTTTCGCCCAGGAACTCCGCCTCCAGCGCCGGCCCGTCGTCCGGCTTGTGCCACGGCCGGGCGAACGTCCGCGAGGCGTGGACGTCGATGTAGACCTTGCCCGGCGCGCCGTCCCGCACCTCGTACCGGTTCGGCAGCAACAGGCGTTCGGAGCCGAACCGCGCGCCGAACCACGCCAGCTTGGCGAAGAAATGCGGATCGGTGATGACGATGTCGTCTTCGAGGTAGCAGATCCAGTCGTAGGCGGCCGCGTGCTTGTAGATCAGCCCGTGGCACACCAGGCCCAGCATGGCCGGGTCGTAGTCGACCAGCACCGGGGTGAACGCGCCGGCCGGCAGATCCGCCGCGTCCAGGCAGTGTGCGCCGGGAACCGCGGCCACGAACACGTCCACCACGACCCCGGCGGACCCGTTGGCGTGGACCAGTTCGCCCCGGCGCAGGTCGGCGATCGCCATCTGCCCCCGGCCGAAGGTGCGGTGCAGCGACAGTATGCTGTCGCGCAGGCACGCCGCCCGCGCCGCGCGGCGCCCCGATGTGGAGCCATACCGCGCGTCGCCATCCCCGCAATGGTGAGGCATGACGAACAGAAGGCGCATGCCCGCCCACCCCCGCTCAGATCCCGGCCGCTTCGGCCGGGGCGGGTTCCGGCGGGGCGGGCTCCGGTTTCGCCGTGCCGAGGAAGCCCAGGTTGGCGCGGCGGAGTGCCGCGTGCGTGCCGTCGTAGACGAACGGCAGGAAGGTCATCCGCCGCCCCGCGGTGACCGGACGCACGGCGTGCAGCAGCGAGCACGAGAACACCACCGCCCCGCCCGGCGGCGCGCGGAACAGGGCGTTGCCGTATTCGGGGAAGAACACCTCGCCTCCCTCGTACTCTTGGTTGAGGGCGACCGAGACGGCGAACTGCCGGTGGGCGGTGCCCTTGGTCGTGTTGTCCCTGTGCGCCCGGAAATGCCCGCCCTCCGCGCCGTCGTAACAGGCGACCAGATAGCGTTCGATGTGGGTGGCGCGAAACTGGTAGGCCTTGGCGATTTCGGGCAGGAGGCGCCGCCGCAGGCGCGCGCGCAGCGTCTCCTTCAGGGCCTCGTCCTCGATATAGCGGTCGCGGCGCACCTTCATGCTGGCGTTGAGCACGCCCACGGTGCGCCCGTCCTGCTCCGTCATGTGGCCGGACAGTTCGCCCCCCTGCTCGTCGTAGAACGCGATCAGGCGGGTGCAGAGATCGGGTTCCAGGATGTGCGGAACGACCAGGACCGGCGCCTGCGGCCGGGCCGGGGCCGGTTCGCCCAGCGGCGGCAGGCGGTCGAGCAGCGCGGCCAGCCGCGCCACGCACTGCTCCGGATCGCCCATCGGCAGCACGCCAATGACCCGCAGCCGCGGGTCGATCACGTAGACCAGCGGGGTGTAGGTGTTGGTGGCGCCGTGGCCCTGCGGCCGGCAGACGCCGTACAGGGCGCTGATCCGCTGGTCGGGATCGAAGAAGAAGCGCCGGCCGGGCACCCGGTCGCGCAGCCGCCCCTCGCTCTCGTCGGTCGGATCGACCGTCACGCCGAAGAAGGCCACGGTCCGGTCGTCGAAGCGGTGCGCGATGCCCTCGATGGCTTCCAGGAAGCGGCGGCCGAGGTCGATGCCCGCCGACACGAAAAAGCCGAGCACAAGATAGCGCCCGCCCATCGTGTCGAAATGGAACTGTGGCTTGGCGGGCGTGCGCCCGCAGAAATAGGGGCAGGGATCTCCGGGCAGGAGCATGGGCATTCCCGTTTCAGGTCATCGCCGCCTATGCTAGCGAAGCGCGCCGGACGGGCGCGCCTGTGAGGGCTCACAGGTAGCCGGAAGCCCGGGCGTCCGGTTCGATGGCCGCACCGCCTGCCCCCTTGCCCGCAACCGAAGAGGGTTTCCATCCGATGCGCTGGATCAGCCGGATGCCGCTGTCGGTGAAGATACGCGCCGCCTTCCTGCTGGTGTTCACCTTCACGCTGGCGGTGAGCCTGTTCAGCATTTCCGAGCTGCACTCGGTGAACGCGGCGGCGGACGCGGTGAAGACCAACTGGCTGCCCAGCACACGGGTGCTGGGCGACATCAACAACCACATGTCCGACCTGCGCACCACCGACGGCAACCGCCTGCTCGCCGCCACCCCGGCGGAAAAGGCGTGGGTGGAGAGGGAGGCCGCGTCGACGCTGGCCCTCGTCGACGCCAGCCTGCAGGCGTACGAACGGCTGCCGATCAACCGGGAGGAGGAAACCCTCTACGAAGCCTTCCGCAGGGAATGGCGCGCCTACCTCGACGAACGCCGCGCCATGATCGATGCCTTCGCCGCGGGCGAGACGGAACGCGCCGTCACCCTCTACCGCGAAAGCTCGCGCACCCTGTTCTTCGGGGCGTCGGACCGGCTGACCCGGCTGACGGACTTCAACCAGACCAACGGCACGGTCGCCGCCGACTCCGTCATCGACACGTTCCTGCACGCGCGCATGACGATCCTGCTGGCCCTGGCCGTGCAGTGCGGGCTGGTCGCCGCCGCGCTCGTGTTCTTCACGCGGCACATGACCGAGCCGATGCTGACCCTGGCCGGCGCCATGCTGGCCCTGTCGGAGGGGCGGCCGGCGTCCTTTCCGCCCTACGCCCGGCGCGGCGACGAGGTGGGCACCATGGCGCGCGCGGTCGACATCTTCCGCGCCAGCCAGGAAGCCCTGTCGGAAAGCCGCAGCCAGCTTCAGGCCCAGGCGGTGCTGCTGGAGGAGAAGCTGGCGCGAGAGCGCGAGCTGGCCATGCTCCAGCGCAACTTCGTGTCGATGGTGAGCCACGAGTTCCGCACGCCGCTCACCGTGATCGACGGGCAGGCGCAGCGCATCCTGAAGCTGCGCGCGCAACTGACGCCGGACGACCTCGCGAACCGCACGGGGCGGATCCGCGACGCCGTCACCCGCATGACCACCCTGATCAACGGCATCCTCCAGGCGGCGCCCATGGCCGACGGCGAACTGCCCTTCGATCCCGAACCCGCCGACCTCGCCCGCGCGCTGGCGGCCGTGTGCGAGCAGCAGGCCGAGGTGTCCGAGCAGCACCGCCTGTCCTGGGACTTCTCACAGTTGCCGGGGATGGTGGTTGTCGATGCAAATCTGTTGCAGCAGGCTGTCGAGAACCTTTTGAGCAATGCGGTGAAATACTCTCCTCCCGGAAGTGCGGTGCGCGTGCGCGGCTGGTCCGACGCCGGCCAGATCCATGTGGCGGTCGACGATCGCGGCATCGGCATCCCCGAATCCGACCGCGACCGGCTGTTCGAACGCTATTTCCGCGGGCGCAACGTCGGCACGCGGGCCGGCAGCGGCCTGGGCCTGCACGTGGTCCAGGCGATCGTCGCCCGCCACGGCGGGCGGCTCGACGTCGACAGCCGCGAGGGCGAGGGATCGACCTTCACCATGATCCTGCCGAAACGCACCCCCGCCACCACGGAAGCCCAGGCATGACCCAGACCACGCGCCTCCTCGTCATCGAAGACGACCGCGAAACGCTGGACCTGCTGGTGGAAGCGCTGGAGGAGGCGGGCTTCGCCGTCGACACCGCCAGCGACGGCGAGGCCGGGCTGGCGGCGATCCAGCGCCGGAAGCCCGACCTCGTGCTGTGCGACGTCTCGATGCCCGGCACGTCGGGCTTCGACGTGCTGGAGCGGCTGACGGCCGCCTACCCGCGCCACGCCGACATCCCGCTGGTGTTCCTGACCGCCCTGTCCGACCGCGAGAGCGTGCTGCGCGGGCGTCAGCTCGGCGCCGACGACTACGTCACCAAGCCCGTCGACTTCGAAATCCTGATCGAGGTCGTCAAGGCCCGCCTGAACACCGGCGTCGCCCGCGCCCGCAACGCCGCCACCACCCTGCTGACCACGCGGGAGACGGAGGTGCTGTCCTGGGTGGCGCGCGGCAAGGCATCGGGCGACATCGCCGTGCTGATGGGCATCTCCGAGCGCACGGTGAACTACCACGTTGAAAACGCCATGCGGAAGCTGGACGTCTCCACCCGCGCCCAAGCCGTCATGCGCGCCACCCGCGACGGCATCATTCGATAATAGCGCAACGCTCATAAATACCCTGTAAGAACTAGCAGCTACACGACGCACAGTATAACACGGCATATTCACGACATCCTGCCAAGCACACCTTCAGGCAACAGGGCAGGACCGCACCATACCTTACGGAATGACCATGAAACCCGTAATTTTTGCTTGCGCCACAGCCGTCTTCGGGCTGTTGGCGTCCGGCACCGCGTGCGCGGAATCCGGCCCCTACGTCCGTCTCGACACCGGCTGGTCGTGGACGCGCGACGCCCGCCTGCGCGATGCCGACCCGTCGTCACGCATCTGCAACCTCTGCACCGAGACGCTGAACGAGATCGGCTCGTCGGCGCTGCTGTCCGGTGGCGTGGGCTACCGTGTCAACGACCTGCTGCGCCTGGACGCGACGGTGACGCGCCGGGCCGGCTTCAAGCTGTCCGACGACTATCCCAGTTCGACCCCGCCCATCCACTACGAGGCGGGCGTGACCTCCTGGACCGTCCTGCTGAACGGCTACGTCGACGTCCCGGTGACGCTCGGCCCGGTCCGCCCGTTCGTCGGGGCCGGCATCGGCTGGTCGCGCAACAAGGTCGGGACGCTGGAGGCAAGCTTCCCCGGCTTCTTCGGCACCGCCGCCGGCGGCACCCGGAACCATCTGGCATGGCAGGTGACGGCCGGCGCCAGCGTGGCCGTGACGCCGGCCCTGGCGGTGGACTTGTCGTACCGCTTCCTCGATGCCGGCGACATCGGCACCGACCCGTCGATCGCCGTCACCAACCGCGGCCGCCCGCCGATCACCGGCAGCAAGGGGCGGCTGCAGTCGCACGATCTTCTGGTCGGGATGCGCTACGCGTTCTGACCAGCGGCGGTATGGGTGGCTCCATCCACGCCCTGCCGCCGACCGCCGGTGAGCCGGCCTCACCGGCGGTGGCCGGCCCGCCTCACGCCCACGCCCGCCAGCGGCGGGGCTCCTCCAGAAAATCCCGGCAGACGGCGGTGACCTGGTCCAGCGTGTCCTGCCTTGGCCGCGCCGCGGCCGAGCGCGCGGCCGCCTGCGCCGCGGCGCCGATGACCGCGTCGCCCATCAGCCGCTCCAGCGATTCGCGGATCGTCTCGGGCGGCACCGTCCCGCGTCCGGGCAGGAGCACCGCGCTTCCCGACCGCAACAGCCCCCGCGCGGTGATGCTCTGCTCCAGGTTGACGGGCATGACGAGTTGCGGCACGCCCGCCTGCAAGCCCGCGTAGGCGGTGGCGAGGCCGCCGTGGTGGATCAGCGCGGCCGCCGCCGGCAGCACCGATTCCAGCGGCAGCGGACGTTCGTGGACCGTCGCGTTGGGCGGCGCCACGCGCGCCACCGCCTGCGGGTCGGCGCCGCCGATGTGGACGTCGCAAGCCACGCCCATGGCCTCCAGCGCCGCGAACGCGGCGTGGACCTGCGGATGGTTGACCGGCAGGTAGAGCGCCACGCCGCCCGTCCGCTCCGCCACCGGCGGGCCGGCGGCGATGCGCGGGACGTTGAAGGGCATGTGGATCGGCCCGCGCCGGTGCGGGCTGTAGGGGTCGAACGCCGCGATGGTGCAGACGAAGGTACGGTCGCCGGAGAACAGGTCGGCCAGGTGCCGCAACGACTGCCCCCGCCGCTCGCGGTGCAGCCGGCCGGCGACGTCCAGCAGTTCCGCCTCATGCATCCGACTGCGCTCCGGCAGCGCCTGGACCCACGGCCGCATCGGCGGCAGCGGTCGGCCGGGCGGCGGAACGGTGTAGCCGTTGCCAAGCACGACGCGCGGGACGCCCGGCGGTGCCGCGAGTGCCAGCGTCGGCGCGAAGTCGGCGACGATGAGGTCGGGCCGCACCTCGTCCAGCACGCCGTCCCAGCGGGCCAGGGCCGCCCGCAGCACCGCGGGGCGGTGAAAGTCGAGCAGGCGCAGCACGTCGGCGAAGCTGTCCGTCGGTACGTCGCGCACGCTGGGATCGGCGACGGGGCGCCACGTCTGCCCGGCCAGGATCGGCGTGGCGCCATCGGGGAACGTACGCGCCACGACCGGGCGTGCCGCATCCGGATCGGGCACGGCGAACGCCACCGTGTGCCCAAGCGCCGCGAGCCGGCCCGCGACCGGCAGAAGACGGTTCAGGTGCCCCAGGCCGGCACCGAATTCCCAGGCCAGCAGAACGCGCGGCATGGACAGCCCTTTCGAACGGGTGGGGGCCGGCACGGGCGGAAGCCGGCGGCCCGGCTCCCCGCAGTTGTAGTGCCTTGCCGGAACGGGCGGACCTGTCAGGGCTGACAGGGAGGCGACGGGTCGGATGGGCAGAGCCGCCGCACGAGGCGCTGAACGGCGGGTTCGCGGACGGCGGGATCGGCGTCGCGCAACGCGCGCCAGCCCTCGTTGGCGCCCTCAGCCTGCCAAGTCAGCGTCCAGCCGCACGGCAGCGTGATGCTCGCGTCCGGAATCGCGAACCGGCGGCTGGGCACAAGGATCATGGATGGCGCCTCGACACCGTGGCGGCGAACCTGACCGATGGTGGGATCGATCAGAATGTCGCCGACCATGCACACGAGGTGTCCTTTCCAGGCGCCCGGCCGTGTCAGCCGATAGGCGGGATGGCCGATTCCGAAGCGAACACGGCCGCGGCGCCCCTCGACCGCAGCGGCGGCCGGCCGCGCGGGAAACCCCAGGCGCGCCAGCGCATCCACCAGGACCAAGGTGGTGAAGACGCACGCCCCGCCGGCACGCTCGCTTCCGATCGCCTCGTACAAGAGCTGGTCCGTCAAGGCAATCCCCTGCGGAACAGCCGACCGGCAAGAGGCAACGCCGCAATCATCGGCGGCTATTTTCCTTGCTATGCTCATGCAGTCGTTAAAACAGGGTCAATGATGCGCAACAACTGTCACCATTTACAGGTCGATCCATCCAGAACCCTGGCAGTTCTTACAGGTCTACACGGCATATGACTCGTCAGATACAGTGCGCACCCCCAATGTGTTCTGGCAGGTCGCGTTCCAGCCCCGGTCGTTCGTCGCTGTCGTCCGGGGACGGAGGCGGACGAGGGCCGCCCCCGGCCACTCCCGGAGGCGGCCCTCGCGAGCGCGGAGAAGCCGGGACGAAAAAAGTGCGCGACCCGCGAATTCTATACTTGCCCTGCCGGCAGCGGCGCCGTATATAGGCGCTCCCTTGCGCGGGTGTAGCTCAGTTGGTTAGAGCGCCGGCCTGTCACGCCGGAGGCCGCGGGTTCAAGTCCCGTCACTCGCGCCAGTTTCTGCGGGCGTAGCTCAGGGGTAGAGCACAACCTTGCCAAGGTTGGGGTCGAGGGTTCGAATCCCTTCGCCCGCTCCATCTCCCCTCCGGGGATGGCGCGGATCAGCAGATCCGGTACGGACAATCCAAAGCATCATGGTTTCGGTGGCGGCGGTTCGGCGCGACGGCGCGCCCGGACGGCATTGCCACAACCATCACGTGGCACCGCCATAAATCTGCAACGCCCGGCGGGTACACTGCCGGTCCAGGAGCGCACCCCCCGCGTCACCGCGGCGTCTCCGGACCGACGGCAGAGGACCACGATGACCGCCCCCGCGCAGATCCCGCTGGCCACCACGCTCGCGCAGACGCCCCACCCCGGCGAACGCCTTCCGGCGGATTCGCGCGGCACCGGCCGCGCGTGGCCGCGCGAGCGCGCCTGGAAGGGCATCCTCGCCGGCCTGGAGCACGCTTTCCAGCCGATCGTCCACGTGCGCACCGGCCGCTGTCACGGCTTCGAGGCGTTGCTGCGCGGCATCGACCCGGCGCTGTTCCCCAGCGTCCCCGCCATGCTCGACGAGGCGCACGCCGACGGCGTGCTTCCGCAGGTGGAGGCGGACCTGCACGCCAAGGCGGTGGCCAGGTACTGCTCGCTGGACGGCTGGAGGGAGGCCAAGCTCTTCCTCAACATCGACGCCCGCGTCGTCGGCGGGGCGCAGGCCGTGTCCCCGGTGCTGCTGCCCGGCCCGAAGGAACTGGCCATCGTGCACGAGATCTCCGAACACAAGGAGGTCCGCGACGCCGTCGACATGGAGGACATCACCGCCACCTACCGCAAGCATCAGGTCGGGCTGGCGCTCGACGATTTCGGCGTCGGCTTCGCCGGGCTGAAGCTGTTGTACAAGATCAAGCCGGACTACCTGAAGATCGACCGCTTCTTCGTCCAGGACATCCACCGCGATCTGGGCAAGCGGGCCATCGTCAACCATCTGGTCGGCTACGCGCACACGCTGGGCATCCTCACCATCGCCGAGGGGGTGGAGACGGAGGCCGAGTTCTACACCTGCCGCGACATCGGCTGCGACTTCATGCAGGGCTACCTGATCGCCCGCCCGGCGCTCGACCTTGCCCGCCTGCCGCCACGCATCGCGACGGTGGAGCACCTGAACGCCCGCGACCGCCGACAACCGGTGGAGGTGCGCCAGCGTCTGGCCGAGGTGATCGAGCGCATCCCGCCCCTGTCCGCCGACCAGCCGAAGAGCATCATCTTCGACTATTTCCGCGACGGGCAGAACCCGCCCATCGCCCCCGTGGTGGACACGCACGGGATGCCGCTCGGCCTGCTGCGCGAGCGCGACCTGAAGCAGTACGTCTATTCCAAGTACGGCCGCGACCTGCTGAACAACAAGGGCCACAGCAAGACGCTGATCGACCTGCTGGCCAAGTGCCCGGTCTGCGACATCAACATGCCGCTGGACCGCGTGATCGAGGCGTTCTCGGAAGAGACGGCGGAAGACGGCGTCATCATCGTGGAGAGCGGCGAGTACGCCGGCTTCCTCACCAGCCGCGCGCTGATCGGGCTGGTGCACGAGAAGAACCTGGCGATGGCGACCGACCAGAACCCGCTGACCCGCCTGCCCGGCAACGCCGCCATCATCCGCCACATCGAGGAGGCGCTGGACGACCCGGAGGAGGCGCACACCCTGGTCTACTTCGACTTCGACTGGTTCAAGCCGTTCAACGACACCTTCGGCTTCCGCCAGGGCGACCGCGCCATCCAGATGTTCGGCGAGCGGCTGAAGGTGTTGGCTTCGGCCTGCGGCGGCTTTGCCGGGCATATCGGCGGCGACGACTTCTTCCTCGCGGTAGGCGGCCAGACGGGTGCGGAGATGCGCCGGCGCGTGCAGGACCTCGTCGCCACCTTCCGCTCCGACGCCGAAAGCCTGTACGACCCCGCGTCGCGCGCCGCCGGCCATATCACCGCCAAGGACCGCTTCGGCACCGTGCGAACCTTCCCGCTGCTGTCGGTCAGCGGGGTGGCGGTGACCATCCCGGCCGGCGGACACGGCGTGACGCTGGACGCCATCACCGACGCCATCGCCACCCACAAGCCCGCCGCCAAGGGCAGCGCCGACAAGCTCTGCTTCGTCACGCTGGGCGACGGAACGCTGGACGGCGCCTGACCCGGCTCAGCGGCGCCAGCCGGCCGCCAACTGCTCCATGATCTGCAGCGCCAGTTCCTGGCCCAGCGGCGTGCCGGTCGTCTTCTCGACGTAGCCGCGGCCGGGCCTGGTGGTGAACTGCATCCGCGTGCCGGCGCGCGGCTCGGCGTCGGTGACGAAACTGGCGAGCACCAGCGCGCTTCGGGTGTCCTTCACGTCGATGCGGTACTGCACGCCGGTGGCGCTGCCCGCCGAGGGGGTGGCGGTGATCTCCACCAGCAGGTCGGCCTTGCTGCGCAGAGCCGCCGCCTCGATGGCCTGCGGGTTCGGATCCCTGGCGGCCCCGGCGCCTTGCAGGCGCAGCATGGCGGCGCGGTCCACCAGCGTCACGCCGGCCCGGCCGAACTCCTGGAGCAGGGCCGCCTCGGCGGCCTGCGAGTGCTCCTCCGGCAGCCAGTCCTCGGAGGCATCGGGCACCGCCCCGGTCGTCTCCTCGCGCGTCCGGGTGCGGTGGCCGGTGACGGCGCCCGAAGCGTGGGTGTCGGCCACGCCCGAGCCATAGCGGCCGGTCACCACGGTTCGGCCGCTCCCCGACGCGGTGATGCCGACCGACTCCTCGACACACTCTACCGTCCGCCACTCCGGCGCCACGCGGTCGCCGAGGCGGCGCATCCAGAACACGGCGACGCGCGGGCTGCCGTGCTTGCGGTAGGCGGAGCGGAAGGCGCCCACCACCCCGTCGGGTGCCGCGCCCTTCGGCGGCGCCAGCACGTCGGGCAGGCCCTGCCGGTACTGCGCGGCATCCTGCGCCGCCGCCGGCGCGGCCAGCCCCAGCAGGGCCAAGCCGAGCACCGCGAGACGTGGAACACGCATCAATCCGCCCTCCGCACCTCGACGAGGAAGCTGGCCGCCCGCGGGCCGGCCACCGACACCTCGCCGTAGCTGACGAAGGAGCGCGGCGGCAGGTGCAGGCGCTGCCACGCCGACGGCGGCTCGGACGGTCGCTGGGCCTCGTCGAGGAACTGCGTGCGGCCCTGCACCGGCATGGGCGAGTCGGTGCAGTTCACCAGCCGCGCCCCGACCTCAACGTTGCCGGTGGCGTTCCGCCCGGCGGTGACCGACTGCACCAGCACGCGGTTGCGCAGGCCGCTGTCGAGGATGGAAACGGTGTTCAGCGGCACCGGCCGCAGCGTGCCCGGCGTCGGCGCCACGAGCGCCGGCCCTTCCGGCAGCACCTCCTCCCCCATCACCAGCGGGGTGATATCGCACTGCACGCGCGGCGCCGGCGCGCAGGCCGACAGCGCGGCGACACCGCCGGCCAGGACGGCCAACGCGGCCAGCGCGCCCGGGCGGCGGTCAGCGATAGACGACGTCATCGGCGGCCGCCCTCGTGAATTCGTACATGCCGCTCCACACGATGGTGCCGCGCTCCAGGTCGACCATCTCGAAGACGATCTGGTTGTAGCGCTGCGCCACGCCCGAGCGGACGTTGACCGCATCGACCGACGACACGCGGCCGCTCAGCCGGTAGTCGCCGCCCGCCGCGGCGCGGGTCAGGCCGGTGGTGGCGACGTCGACCTTGCCGGACCGCTTCAGGTTGCGCTCGCGCTCAACCATGTCGGCGTTGTGGCGGGCGACGAAGACCATGCGGCCACCGGCGGCGTTGGTGAGGCCGACGCGCAGCCGGTCGACGATGGCGTTCTTGTTCAGGCGCTGCGCCGACTCGTTGTAGAAGTACTCGGAGTCGACGATCACCTGCGGCGGCCGGACGGCGTTCGCCAGCACCGGCGATTGCAGCATGTCGCGCATCATCCGGTCGGTCATGGCGATGATGTCCTGCCCCTCGATCCCCACGCCACCCACCGGGCCGCGCGTGCCGGGGTCGATGTCGACCGCCGGCATCCCCCGCGTGTTCGCCGTCGGCGCGGCACACCCCGCCAGCAGAAGACCGGTCAGCACCCCGGCCACATGCCACCCCGGCTTTCTCCGCCGCTCCACTCCCGCCACGTCCACGCTCCTCTCCGACATCCGTCAACGCGCACGGTGCGAAAGCTTGCATTCCATGCGCGCCAGACATTAGGCATACGCTCCACCGGCACGCATAGGGCGACCGGTGACGCAATGATCCATCCACGCCCCGCTGAAACACAAGCGGGCGCACACGTCGGGAGAGCAGAAATGACGGAAAGCGCGTTGCGGAAGGTTCTGGTGGGCGCAGTCCTGGCGCTTGCCCTGTCGGGATGCGCGCTGACCGAGGACGCGGTCGACATCGCGTACACGCCGGCGGTGACGGCCACCCCGATCCCCGGCGCCGAGGCGGTGTCCGTCAAGGTCACCGCGCTGGACGGCCGCCCGAACAACCGCGACCGCATCAGCGTCAAGAAGAACGGCTACGGCATGGAGATGGCGGCCATCCGCGCCAAGCAGGACGTGCCGACGCTGGTCCGCCAGTCGATCGAGCGTGAACTGACCGACCGCGGCTTCAAGCTGGGTGAAGGCCCGGCCTTCGTGCTGGTCGACGTCAACCGCTTCTACGCCGACTTCAAGACCGGCTTCTGGTCGGCCGACAGCGTGGCCGAGGCGCACCTCAACGTCCAGGTTCGCGGCACCGACGGCCGCATGCTGTACGGCAAGGGCATCGCCGGCGAAGGAAAGATCGGCGAGGTCATGATCATGGGCGGCGAGAACGCCCGCGACGCCATGCAGAAGGCGCTGAGTGACGCCGTCCGCCGCGTCGTGACCGACGACTTCTTCCTTCAGGCCCTGCGCGAAGCCCAGCGCCCGGCCTCCGCCGCCAGGCCGGTCGGAACGCCGACCTCCTGAGCGTCGCCGGAGAGGGCCGCGTCATGAAGCATTCCGCCCGCCGCCTCCTGCTCGCCACCGCGGCCCTGGCCCTGGTCTCGTGCAAGACGACCGCCAACAAGACCGTCCAGGAGACGCCGGAGCAGCTCAAGGCCGTCGCCGCCCTGCAGGAGGGCAAGCCGGCCTCCCTGCACTGGTGGTATCGCAACCTCGTCATCGACGGGAAGCGCGACGCCGTGCTGAACTGGATGCGGATCGGCAAGGAGGCGCTCGACATGGGGCGCCTCGACCTCGCGGCGGAAGCGCTCGACAACGCGCTGGCCGGGATCGAGGCGGTCTACGCCGACAGCCCGCAGGCGGAGAAGGCCCGCTCGGTCTGGCACGCCGAGTCGGAGAAGGACTTCAAGGGCGAGCCGCACGAGCGGGCCATGGCCTACTACTACCGCGGCCTCGTCTACGTGATGCAGGGCGATTACGAGAACGCGCGGGCAAGCTTCAAGGGCGCGATGCTGCAGGACAGCTTCGCCGAGAACGAGCGCCACCGGGCGGACTTCGCGCTGGCCGCCTTCCTGGAAGGCTGGACCAACCAGTGCACCGGCAACGCCACCCAGGCGGCCGAAAACTTCAAGGAGGCGGTGGACGCGCGGAGCACGGTCACGCCGCCGGCCGCGCACGACCGCCTGCTCGTTCTGGTCGAGGCCGGGGCCGGCCCCTCCAAGGAGGCGGTGGGACAATACAAGGAGAAGCTCGCCTACCGCGAGCAGAACGGCCCCAGGGGCGGCTACCAGGTGCGTATCGCCCGGCAGCGGCACTCCTTGCATCTGGCCGAGGACCTGTTCTTCCAGGCCACCACCCGCGGCGGCCGGGAGATGGACAAAATTCTCGCCGTGAAAGCCGGCACCAAGGAGGCGACGGCCACCGCCGGCGCGGTCGGGGTGGCCGCCGGGCTCGGCGTGATGGCGACCGCCAACCAGTACAACTATGGCAACAACAACAACGCCGGTGCCGCGATGGCGGCGGGGGCCGTGGTCGCCCTGATCGGCCTGATGGCGCACGCCGCCGCGCAGAACATGACGGCCGAGGTCGACACCCGCTACTGGTACAGCCTGCCGCATTCGGTGTTCGTCGCCACGCTGCCGCCCGCCAAAATCACCGGGCCGGACGGCGTGGACATCCTGCACGACACCGGCGCCTCGGCCATCACCCGGCGCGACGCGGTCCGCTATGCCGGTGGCGGGGACTGCGCACTGGTCTGGGTGCCGGCCAGCGCCCTGTCGCTGGAAGCGCCCGCCGAACCGGCCGGCGGCACGGGCGCCAGGGAGGCCAGGCCCGCCGCAGCCTCGTCCGTCGGCAACTGCCGCACCCAGGACGGCCCGCTGGTCAACCTGGAGCCGGAGCGCTGCAAGGCGATCAACGGGACGGCGCTGTCGGCCGAACCGGTGAAAGGATAAGGGACAAGGAACAGCCATGCCGCCGAACCCGCCGAAAAACACTCGATTCGCGCGGCGTTCGGGGTCATGTTAGAGAGTGAAGACGCCGCGCGCGAAGGTGGCCGCCATGACCGACCGGATCATCGATTTTGCCGGGGAACGCCTGATCCGGCGCGCCCCCGAATGGCCGTTGCCGCTGACGGCCGGCGACCAGGACTACATCCTGTCCTGCCTGCGGGCGATCCAGAAAGCCTTCGCCGAGCCCGTAGTGCCCGACGTGCCGCTCGACCTGATCCCGGCGCGCGCGCTGATGCGCCTGCTGGTCCGCCTGCGCCGCACGCTGCGGCCGGAGACCGACGCGCAGGCCGACGCCATCACCCGCCTGCCGGGCGCGCTGCACCTGCTGGCCATCGCCTGCGCCATGGAGCGGGAGCGCGCGGCCGACGACGGCCAGCGCGCCGGACCGGGCGGGCATGGGCCGTAAGGTCATACCCCCTGGCCAAGCGGACTAGGCATACCGGAAGGGATGCGGAACACCGTGGGCGTGCCCATCTAAAGGAAAGCACGTACCCACAGAAACTCGCCGGGCCCCAAGGCCCGGCGTTTTTTTGGTGGGTTGCGTCAGTGGCTCATCAGCACCGGCACGGTCATGTGCTGAAGCATGTAGCGGGTCATGCCGCCCAGCACCAGTTCGCGCAGGCGCGACCGGCCGTAGGCCCCCATCACCACGAGGTCGCACGATTCATCGGCGATGGTGTTCAGCATCATGTCGCCGGGCTCCACCTGATCGGTGGCGACGTGCGTCGCCTCCACGCGGCTGCCGTGGCGCGACAGGTGGCGCGCGATGTCGGCGCCCGGCGCGTCGCCCAGCCCTTCCACCCCGCTCCTCGGGTTGACCGCCAGCACGACGATGCGCTGCGCCGCGTTCAGCAGCGGCATGGCGTCGCCCACCGCGCGGGCCGCCTCGCGGCTGGCGTTCCAGCCGATCAGCACGCGCTCGCCCACTGTGTGGAAGGTGCCGGCGTAGGGCACGACCAGAAGCGGCCGGCCGCACTCGAACACCAGGTCGGCCGGCTGCACGGTGGGCACGTCGTGGTCGCGCTTCGGATCGACCTGCCCGACGACGACGAGGTCGGCGTAGCGGCCATGCACCGCCACGACGTCCGTGGGGTTGCCGCGCACGGCGCGCCACTCCGACCGGTCGGTCAGGCCGAAGCGGCGCATGGTTCCGTCGAACCGGGCGGCCGCCTCCTGCGCCCGCTGCTCGGCGGCATGGCGCTGGGCGGTGCGGACGGGTTCGGGGATTTCCGCCTCGATGTAGGAAGGCACGGTCGCGGCGGTGATGACGTAGAGGCCGGTGAGGTGGGCGTCGTGCCGGACGGCGAGTTGCGCCGCCACCGCGATGCGGGCCGCGGACGCCGCGGAGTCGTCGACGACGACCAGCAGATCCTTCAGTGCCATGTCGTTTTCTCCCTGCAGCGCCCGGCCACCGGCCAAGGGCAGGCCGTCCCGGCACGGGCTGCACAACTATAGCCGTGGGCACCGCGTGAAATCGACGCCCACGATGGACGACGCAGCCATGCGGCGCCGCCGCGCCCCAGGCCAGCGGCCGATCGCCGCAGTCATATCCCGCCATGCAGCGGGGTGCCCGCCGCGCCCTGTGGTGAATCCCTGTGTCATCGCGCGCCAAGGACGGCTTTGGTTTTGACGGGTGGGCGAGGTTTCGCGTAATTGTTGGATATTGCTTGATAGACGGTGCCCGCCTCTCGTGCCCCCATCCCTACCGATGCCCCTGGATCCCCACCTCGACGCGCTGGCCGCCGCCCTGTCCGGCACGGCCGCCGCGACGCCGGCGCTCGACACGCTTTTGCAGGTGCTGGAGACCATGCCGGTCATGGTGGCTCTGCTCGACACCCAGCGCCGGCACATCTACGCCAACCGCTCCTACCTCGAATACATGGGCCGGGACCTTCCCGCCCTGATCGGCCATACCCTGGCCGAGCCGATGGGAGAGGAACAGTTCCGCGCCACCCAGGTCATGGCCGACCGGGCGCTGAAGGGGGAGGTGGTGCAGAGCGAGGGCTGGATGCCGTTCAACGGCAACGGCCAGCAGCGCTACGTCGTGCGCCTGCACGGCCCGCACCGCGGGCCGGACGGCGCCATCGCCGGCTACTTCGCGCTCATGCAGGACATGACCGAGCGGCGGCAGATGCAGGACGACCTCTTCCGCCTCGCCTACTACGACCCGGTCACCGGGCTGGCCAACCGCCTGATGCTGCTCAAGCACATGGGCGACTACCAGGCGGTGGGCGAGCCGTTCACCCTGCTCATCATCGACATCGACCGTTTCGTGGAGATCCGCACCAGCCTCGGCCAGGGTTTCGCCAACGAGTTGCTGATCGACCTGGCGCACCGCCTGGGCCGCGACGGCGGCCCGGTCGACCTGCTGGCGCGCGTCAGCGATCACGCCTTCGCCATGCTGGTCGCCGGCGACTGCAACGTGCCGGCCATCGAACAGCGCATCGCGGCGGCCACCGGCATCGTCCGCTCGGCGCGGTCCAGCTCGGGCGCCGCGGTGTTCCTGTCGGCCAGCATCGGCGTGGCGAGCTGGAGCGCGGCGCACGAACGGCCGGAGGACGTGCTGCGCGATGCCGAGATCGCCACCGGCCGCGCCCGCGAGGGCGGCGGAGCGCGCCACGCCTGGTTCGACCCGACCATGCACGCCCACGTGGTCGAGCAGGTGCGCATGGAGCACGACCTGCGCCACGCGCTGGAGCGCAACGAGAACCTGTGGGTCGCCTACCAGCCGATCGTCGAGATGGTCACCGGCGGTCTGGCCGGGTTCGAGGCGCTGGTACGCTGGAACCACCCGGAGCGCGGCAACATCCCGCCGGGCGTCTTCATCCCCATCGCCGAGAGCACCGGCCTCGTCGTCACGCTCGGCAAGTGGGTGCTGCGCGAGGCGTGCCTGCAGCTCGCCGACTGGCAGGACAAACGCATCCCCGGCTCGGCTCCGCTGTTCATGAGCGTCAACCTGTCGACGCGCCAGCTCGCCGACCCGGATTTCGTCAACCAAGTGCGCGACGTGCTGCGCGAGACCGGCGTCGAGCCCTCCTGGATCAAGCTGGAACTGACCGAAAGCGCGGTCATGGAAAAGGCCGAGCAGTCGATCAAGCTGCTGGAAGGCCTGCGCGCGCTGGGCATCAAGCTGTCGATCGACGACTTCGGTACGGGCTATTCGTCGCTGTCCTACCTGCACAAGCTGCCGATCGACAGCCTGAAGGTGGACCGCTCCTTCGTCTCGGCCATGCACCAGTCGGAGGAGAACCGGGCGATCGTGCGCATCATCGTCGACCTTGCCCGCCTCCTGGGCTTCGACGTCATCGCCGAGGGCATCGAGACGACGGCCGACGCCAACCTGCTGCGCGCACTCGCCTGCGACTACGGCCAGGGCTACCACTTCGCCCGCCCCATGCCGCCGGCCGAAGCCGAAGCCATGGTGGTGAACGAACCGCCCTGGCGCGAGGCGATGTAGCGAAAACCCGACGTCGAACGCCCTCAGTAATACGGCTCCCCGATCCCCTCCGCCTTCAGCGCCTCCGCCACCGCCGGGCGCGCGTGCATGCGCGCCAGATAGGCGCCCAGCGCCGGCAGGTCGCGCGCCTTGCGCGTCATGTTGCGGGTCCAGCGCGCCAGCATGAACAGGTAAGGATCGGCGATGCTGTAGCGCTCGCCCAGCAGCCACGCCCGCCCCGCCAGCTCCGCGTCGATGTGCGCGAACATGCCCGCCAGCCGCTCCTCCGCCATGGCGCGCAGGCCCGCCGCCCCCTCCGCCGGCACATAGCGGTCGGGGTAGAAGTACAGCATCATCTCGGCCTGCACCGTGTTGGTCAGGTATATCAGCCACTGGTACAGCCGGGCACGCCCGGCGCCGCCCACCGGCGGGACCAGGCCGGCGTGGGGATGCGTGTCGGCCAGGTGCAGGCAGATCGCCGCGGATTCGGTAATCACCAGATCGCCGTCGGTCAGCGTCGGCACCCGCCCGTGCGGGTTCAGCGCCAGGTATTCCGGCGCCTTCTGCGCCCTGGCGTCGCCGTCCAGCAGGACCATGCGGTGCGGCGCCCCGATCTCGCGCAGCACGATGTGCGGGGCCATGCCCGCGGTGCTCGGAATGTTGTAGAGCGTGATCATGCGCGGCGCTCTCCGTCTTGCATCCGGCCCATTGAAAGGCGGCCATCCGTTTCACGCAAGGCCGCGTTGCGGGATCGGGCGGTTTGTGCGCGGGGCGGCGGGGGTGTAGGATCCGGGACACCGGTGTTTAAAATATCAAGCACGTGCCAAGGGAGACGAGATGACCGCCATCGGCAATTCGGCCGCCAGCCGCGACAAGGCCTACTGCCTGCATCCCTACACCAACCTGAAGGTGCACGAGACGGCCGGCCCGATGATCATCGAGCGCGGCAAGGGCGTCTACGTCTATGACGACGCCGGCAAGGAATACATCGAGGGGCTGGCCAGCCTGTGGTGCGTGTCGCTGGGCTTCGACAACGAGCGGCTGGTCGAGGCGGCGGCGCGGCAGATGCGCAAGCTGCCCACCTACCACGTGTTCGGCCACAAGTCGCACGACCCCGGCATCGACCTGTCGGAGGCGCTGGTCAAGCTGGCCCCGGTGCCGATGTCCAAGGTGTTCTTCGCCAACTCGGGCTCCGAGGCGAACGACACGGCGATCAAGCTGATCTGGTACTACAACAACGCGCTGGAGCGGCCGGAGAAGAAGAAGATCATCGCGCGGACCAAGGGCTACCACGGCGTCACCGTGGCGTCGGCCAGCCTGACCGGCCTGCCCAACAACCACCGCGACTTCGACCTGCCGATCGCCCGCATCCTGCACACCGACTGCCCGCACCACTACCGCTTCGCCGAGCCGGGCGAGAGCGAGGAGGAGTTCGCCACCCGCCTCGCCGACAACCTGGAAAAGCTGATCCTGGCCGAGGGGCCGGACACCGTCGCCGCCTTCTTCGCCGAACCGGTGATGGGGGCCGGCGGCGTCATCGTGCCGCCCGCCACGTACTTCGAGAAGATCCAGGCGGTCCTGAAGAAGTACGACGTGCTGCTGGTCGCCGACGAGGTGATCTGCGGCTTCATGCGCACCGGCAACTTCTGGGGCACGCAGACCTTCGGCATGAAGCCGGACATCCTGACCTGCGCGAAAGCGCTGTCGTCCGGCTATCTGCCGATCTCGGCGGTGATGGTGTCGGAGGACATCTACCGGGCCTGCGTGACGGAGAGCGAGAAGATCGGCACCTTCGGCCATGGCTACACCTACTCCGCCCACCCGGTGTCGGCGGCGGTGGCCCTGGAGACGCTGAAGATCTACGAGGAGGGGGACACCCTCGGCCACGTGCGCGCGGTGGCGCCGCGCTTCCAGCAGCGCCTGAAGGCCCTGGCCGATCATCCGCTGGTGGGCGAGGCGCGCGGCATCGGCCTGATCGGCGCCGTCGAGCTGGTGGCCGACAAGGCCACCAAGGCGCCCTTCGAACCTGTGGGCATGGCGGGCGCCAAGGTGAACGCGCTGTGCCACGAGAACGGCCTGATCAGCCGCGCCATGGGCGACAGCCTGGCGCTGTGCCCGCCACTGATCATCTCGGAAGCCGAGATCGACGCCATGTTCGACCGCCTGACCGCGGCCCTGGACGCGGCGCTGCCGGCGTTGCGGGGGTAAGGGAAGGGGGCGGAGGGGTGACGTTGGGTTGAGGCGGTAGCCGAAAACCCAACGTCCATGCGCCCGCCGTTCGGGAGCAAAAGCCCTCGTGACACGTCCGCCTCGCGTATAGTAGGATACACTGATGAACGGCCATCGCCGCCGGGTTTGATTTCGGTCAATGCCGTGTGGCGTGTGGATAACAATCATGCCATTCTCTGCACCGCCGCTGTTGCCGCGTGCAGGGAGACCCGCACCGGACCCCGCGCCGAAGACGTCGAACGGAACCGCCACATGGATTACGAGAGCTTCTTCCGCAGCCAGATCGAAGCCCTGAAGCAGGAAGGTCGCTACCGGGTTTTCGCCGATCTGGCGCGCCACGCCGGCAAGTTCCCCCGGGCCACCTTCCGCGACGGCGCCGGGCGCGAGCGGGAAATCACCGTGTGGTGCTCCAACGACTATCTCGGCATGGGCCAGAACCCGGTCGTGCTGGACGCCATGCACACGGCGCTGGACCAGGTCGGCGCGGGCGCCGGCGGCACCCGCAACATCTCCGGCACCAACCACTACCACGTGTTGCTGGAGCGCGAGCTGGCCGACCTGCACGGCAAGGAAGCGGCGCTGCTGTTCACCTCCGGCTACGTGTCGAACGACGCCACGCTGTCGACCATCGGCCGCCTGCTGCCGGGCTGCGTCATCCTGTCGGACGCGCTGAACCACAACTCGATGATCACCGGCATCCGCAACTCGGGCGCCGAGAAGCACGTCTTCCGCCACAATGATCCGGAGCACCTGGACCAGTTGCTCTCCCAGGTCGACCCGAAGCGGCCGAAGCTGGTGGCGTTCGAGAGCGTCTATTCGATGGACGGCGACATCGCCCCCATCCACGAAATCTGCGACGTCGCCGAAAAGCACGGCGCCATGACCTACATCGACGAGGTGCACGCGGTCGGCATGTACGGCCCGCGCGGCGCCGGCGTGGCCGAGCGCGACGGCGCCATGGAGCGCATCACCATCATCGAAGGCACGCTGGGCAAGGCGTTTGGCGTGCAGGGCGGCTACATCACCGGCTCGGCCGCGCTGGTGGACTGCGTGCGCTCCTTCGCCAACGGCTTCATCTTCTCGACCTCGCTGGCCCCGGTGCTGGCGGCCGGTGCCCTTGCCTCGATCCGCCACCTCAAGCAGAGCCAGGCCGAGCGCACCCGCCACCAGGAGCGCGCGGCGACACTGAAGCGCCTGTTCGCCGACGCCGGCCTGCCGGTGATGGACAGCGTCAGCCACATCGTGCCGGTCATGGTGGGCGACGCCAAGCGCTGCAAGCGCGCCAGCGACCTGCTGATGGAGCGTCACAACATCTATGTGCAGCCGATCAATTACCCGACGGTGCCGCGCGGCACCGAACGGCTGCGCTTCACCCCCACCCCGCTGCACGACGACGCCATGATGGCCCACCTCGTCGACTCGCTGCGCGACGTGTGGGACCTGCTGGAGCTGAAGCTGGCGGCCTGAGGCCGCCAGCTCCACCCCGCCCTACTTCTTTCCCGAGGTCCCCGGCGCCGGGTTGTTGGCGCCGTCTTCGGCGCGCTTGGCCGGCTGGCTGCGGTCGGGCATCACCGGATAGGACTGGTCGCCGCCCTGCCCTGGATCGGCGCGGTCCGCCCCGGACCGGCCGGACGGCATGGCCTCGCCGCTGGTCGTCCCGCTCTTGGCGTTGGTCGCCGCCGTGTCGCCCTTCTCCGCACTCGGCCGCATGGGCTCGCCCTGCGTCGGGCGTGTGGGGTCGGATGGGCTGGCCAGCGCGTCGCCAAGGGGTCGGCCGTGCTGCTCGCCAAGGGAACTGTCGCCCGGCTTGATGGTGCGGTTGACCGCGTCGGTGTCGGCGGACGATGGCCGCTGGTCGTTCGGCAACTGGGGACGCGGTTGCGGCTGGGTTTGCGTTTGGGGCTGCTGGGCCGACGCCGCTCCGGCGGCGAGCCCGAGCAGCAGGGCGGCGGCGAGCGGTGCGAGCTTGCTCAAGATCGGTCTCCTGTTCGAGGACGTCTTGACCCGAGCAACAGCGGCCGGTGCCGGCCGTTCCGCGCAGGCTGCGCTTGGCCCTGGCTGAACGCCCGCGCTTTCCCCGCCCCCGGCGATCGGGTACAGTCACTGCCCTCTCCTGATAGAAGGATTTTGTCCCGTGTCTGCGCTTCACGATGTTGCCGATCCCCTGCTGGACCAGATGCTCGCGCTTGGCCGCGCGGCGCGTGCGGCCGCCGCGGAACTGGCGACCGTGCCAAGCCCGCGCAAGGACGAGGCCCTGCGCGCCGCCGCATCCGCGCTGCGCGCCCGCAAGGCCGAGATCCAGGCCGCCAACGACCAGGACGTCGCCGCCGCCAGGGCGCGCGGCCTCGCCGGCCCGATGGTCGAGCGCCTCACGCTGGACGACAAGCGGATCGAGGCGATGGCCAAGGGGCTGGAGGACATCGCCGCCTTCCCCGACCCCATCGGCACCGTCCTGGCCGAATGGACGCGGCCCAACGGGCTGAAGATCCAGCGCGTGCGCGTGCCGCTGGGCGTCATCGGCATCATCTACGAGAGCCGGCCGAACGTGACGGCCGACGCCGGCGGGCTGTGCCTGAAGTCCGGCAACGCCGCCATCCTGCGTGGCGGGTCGGAGAGCTTCCACTCCTCGCGCGCCATCGCCGCCTGCCTGGCCGAGGGTCTGCGCGCCGCCGGCCTGCCGGAGGCGGCGATCCAGCTCGTCCCCACCACCGACCGCGCGGCGGTGGGGCACCTGCTGACCATGCGCGACTTTGTCGACGTGATCGTGCCGCGCGGCGGCAAGTCGCTGATCCAGCGCATCACGGAGGAAAGCCGCATCCCGGTCATCAAGCACCTGGACGGCAACTGCCACGTCTACGTCGCGGCGGGCGCGGACCTGGAGAAGGCGCGCAAGGTGGTGCTGAACGCCAAGATGCGCCGCACCTCCATTTGCGGCGCGGCGGAGACTCTGCTGGTCGACCGCGCGGTGGCGGAGACCCACCTGCCGGCGCTGGTGAAGGACCTGCTGAACGCCGGCTGCGAGGTGCGCGGCGACGCCGCGGCGCAAGCCGCGGACGCGCGTGTCAAGCCGGTAGAGGCGGCCGATTGGGACACCGAGTTCCTGGACGCCATCATCGCCTGCGGCGTGGTGGACGGGGTGGACGCCGCCATCGACCACGTCAACCGCCACGGCTCCCACCACACCGACTCCATCCTCACGGAGGACGCGGCGGAGGCCGAGCGGTTCCTGAACCGGGTGGACAGCGGCATCGTGCTGCACAACGCCTCCACCCAGTTCGCCGACGGCGGCGAGTTCGGCATGGGGGCCGAGATCGGCATCTCCACCGACAAGTTCCACGCCCGCGGCCCGGTGGGGGCGGAGCAGCTGACCAGCTACAAGTACGTCGTGCGGGGCGATGGGCAGACGCGGGCGTAAAGAGACTTCCCCCCACCCAACCCTCCCCCGCCCGGCGGGGGAGGGCTCTTTTCCCCCTCCCCCGCCGGGCGGGGGAGGGTTGGGCCCCCACCGCTACTCCGGCCCGCACCACGCCGGCCTGCGCATCGGGCTGCTGGGCGGGTCGTTCAACCCGGCGCACGCCGGGCACCGGCACATCAGCCTTTATGCGCTGAAGTCCCTGAGCCTCGATCGGGTGTGGTGGCTGGTCAGCCCGCAGAACCCGCTGAAGCCCGCGCGCGGCATGGCCTCCCTGGACGAGCGGCTGGCCTGGGCGCGCGCCGTGGCGCGGCATCCGCGCATCACGGTGACCGCCGTCGAAACGGAACTGGGCACCCGCTACACCGCCGACACCATCGCCGAACTGGTCCGCCGCTTCCCGCGCACCCGCTTCGTCTGGCTGATGGGCGCCGACAATTTGCGGCAGATTCCGCGCTGGAAGAGGTGGACGCGAATCTTCGAGTCGGTCCCCGTTGCAGTCTTCGCCCGACCAACCTATTCTCTAGGGGCGCTGGGCGGCGTTGCCGCGCAGCGCTATGCCCGTTTCCGATTGGCGGAGACGCGGGCGAAGGGGCTGTCCATCGCGGCTCCGCCGGTGTGGACGTTCCTGCGCAACCCGCTGCATCCGGCGTCGGCGACGGCGATCCGTCGGGCCCGTGCCCACGGGTCGGGACCCCAGTGACACGAGGTGAGGACCATAAGCACGCATCTCCAACCGGCCGCGCCCACCCTGCGGCCCGCGCCCGTTCCCCAGGAACTCAAGGCGCTCATCGAGAAATCCCTGGACGACGACCAGGCGGACGACATCGTCGTCATCGACCTCGCCGGCAAGACCAGCATCGCGGACTACATGATCGTGGCGTCGGGCCGCAACACGCGGCACATCGCCGCCATGGCCGAACGTCTGCGCGAAAAGCTGAAGGCCGCTGGCATCGTCGGTGCCGACATCGAAGGGATGCCCCAGTGCGACTGGGTGCTGATCGACGGCGGCGACGTCATCGTCCACCTGTTCCGGCCGGAAGTCCGCACGTTCTACAACATCGAGAAGATGTGGGGACTGGACCTGCCGCACCGCGCCGAAGCGCAGCCCTCGCGGCTGCACGCCTGAGCGGGAACAGGGCGTAGAAGGGAGCCGGAGCGATGCGCCTGTGGCTCGCCGCGGTGGGGCGGGCCCGGGGTGGTCCCGCGCGTGACCTGTACGCGGAGTACGCCGGCCGGCTGACGTGGCCGCTGACGCTCCGGGAGGTGGAGGTGAAGAAGCGCCTCCCGCCCGACGAGCTGAAGCGCCAGGAGGCCGAGCTGCTGCTGGCCGCCATCCCGGCGGGAGCGACGGTCGTTGCCCTGGACGAGCGCGGCAAGACCATGGACAGCGCCGCCTTCGCCCAGCGCATCGGCGCGTGGCGGGACGGCGGCGTGGGCGATCTGGCGTTCCTGATCGGCGGCGCCGACGGCCATGGCGAGGCGGTGCGCCAGCGCGCCGACCTGCTGCTCGCCTTCGGCCCGATGACGTGGCCGCACATGCTGGTGCGCGGCATGTTGACGGAGCAGATCTACCGCGCGCAGCAGATCCTGGCCGGGCACCCTTACCATCGGGCATAAGGGAGCCACTTTTTCTCCCTAACCGACCATTGACCAAGACTGGCATAAGAGGACCCGCGATGACCCAGACCAAACGTCCCCGCCCCGTCGTTCTGTGCGTCCTGGACGGCTGGGGCTACCGCGAGGAACGGGTGGACAACGCCATCGCGCAAGCGCACACGCCGAACTGGGACCGGCTGTGGAGCAACGAACCCACCGCCTTCCTTGAGGCCAGCGAGGAAGAGGTCGGCCTGCCCCAGGGGCAGATGGGCAACTCCGAGGTTGGACACATGAACCTGGGCGCCGGCCGCGTGGTCATGCAGGACCTCGTCATGATCGACCACGCCATCGTCCAGGGCGAGTTCGAGCGCAACGCCGCCCTCCAGGACATGATCCGGAATCTCAAGGCCAGCGGCGGACGCTGCCACCTGATGGGCCTGCTGTCGCCGGGCGGCGTGCACTCGCACCAGGACCACATGGCGGCCCTGGCCGCCGCGCTGTCGCACGAAGGCATCCCGGTCGAGGTGCACGCCTTCACCGACGGCCGCGACGTGCCCCCGCAGTCCGCCGTGGATCAGGTGGCCGAGTTCATGGCCGACGTGCACGAGCTGCCGGGCGTCACCATCGCCACCGTCATCGGCCGCTACTGGGCCATGGACCGCGACAAGCGGTGGGAGCGCGTCGCCAAGGCCTACGCCGCCATGGTGCGCGGCGAGGGCGAGGCGACGGCCGCCGACCCGATCAAGGCCATCGAGCAGAGCTACGCCATCGGCAAGCACGACGAGTTCATCGCGGCGACCGTCATCGACGGCTACACGGGCATGAAGGACGGTGACGCCATCCTGATGGCGAATTTCCGAGCCGACCGCACGCGCGAGATTCTCACCGCCCTGGTCGACCCGGCCTTCGACGGGTTCGAGCGCGGCACGCCCGTGACCTTCGCCGCCACCGTCGGCATGGTCGAGTACTCCAGCGCGCTGAACGCCTTCATGACGACCATCTTTCCGCCGAAATCCCTGACCAGGGTGCTGGGCGAAGTCGTTTCCGAGGCCGGGCTGAAGCAGTTGCGCATCGCCGAAACCGAGAAGTACCCGCACGTCACCTTCTTCTTCAACGGGGGTGAGGAGCGCGTGTATCCGGGCGAGGACCGCATCCTCGTTCCGTCGCCGAAGGTCGCCACCTACGACCTGCAGCCGGAAATGTCGGCCGCCGAGGTGACGGACAAGCTGGTCGCCGCCGTCGACGGCGGGACCTACGATCTGGTGGTCGTCAACTACGCCAACCCGGACATGGTCGGCCATTCCGGCATCCTGTCGGCCGCCATCAAGGCGGTGGAGGCGGTGGACCAGAGCCTGGGGCGCCTGGAAGAGGCCGTGCGGCGCGCCGGCGGCACCATGCTGGTCACCGCCGACCACGGCAACTGCGAGCTGATGAAGGACCCGGAGACCGGCGGCCCGCACACCGCCCACACGCTCGACAAGGTGCCCCTCGTCCTGGTCAACGGCCCCACCGGCGCGCACCTGCGCAGCGGCCGTCTGGCCGATGTGGCGCCGACGCTGCTCGCCCTCATGGGCCTGGACAAGCCGACGGAGATGACCGGGTCCTCCCTGATCGACGGCGCCGCCGCCCGCGCCGCAGCGGAATAGGGAATGAACAGGGGGGACGGCGCACGGTCTCCCTCTCCCCCCCGGGGAGAGGGTCGGGGTGAGGGGGTCTCGCGACGCCCGCGCTTCCGGTCCCCCGCGAACCCCCTCACCCGGCCTCCCTTGGCGGCCACCCTCTCCCCGGGGGGGAGGGGGGTTCTTCTCCTCGCTCTCCTCCTCGCCCTGCCCGCCTACGCGCAGGACGAGGCGCCCGGCACCGCGCTGAAGCGCGTTGAGCAGGAGATCCAGGCCGACAAGGCCCGCCAGCGCGCGCTGGAGCAGCGCTCCGACGCCATCCGCAAGGAGACCGAGGAGCTGCGCTCCCGCCTCGTCGGGCTTGCCGGGCAGGCGCGCGCGCAGGAGGAGGAACTCGACGGGCTGGAAGGCACGCTGCACGCGCTGGAAGACGAGGAGCGCCAGCAGGCCACCCGCCTCGATGCCGAGCGCCAACAGATCGCGCACCTCCTCGCCGCCCTCCAGCGCCTGTCGCGCATCCCGCCGGAGGTGGCGCTGGCCCGGCCGGAAGGTCCCGTGGACACGCTGCGCTCGGCGCTCCTGCTGCGCGACACGGTGCCGGCGCTGCGCCAGCGCGCCGACGCGCTGGCCGCCGCGCTGACCCGGCTGGCGGAGGTGCGCGAACGGCTGGAGGGGCAGCGCGCGCGGATCGTCGCCAAGCGCGACGCGCTGGGCGCCCGGCAGCAGGAGATCGCCGGACTGGTCGCGCGGCGCGAGGAGCTGTCACGCCAGACCGACGAGGAGCGCATCGCCGTCGGCCGCCGCATGGCGGCGCTGACCGGGCAGGCCAGCGACCTGAAGCAGCTTATGGACCGCATCGAGGCGGAGCGCCGCGCCACCATCGACGCCGTCGCCCGGCGCGAGGCCGAGCGGCTGGACGCGGAACGCCGCCTCGCCAAACAGCGCGACGCCGAACAGCGCGACGCCGACCGCAAGCTGGCGCAGCAGAAGGAGGCCGAGCAGAAGGAGGCCGAGCGCCAGCTCGCCCTCCAGCGTGAGGCCGAACAACGCGCGCGGGCGGAAACGGCGGCGGCGCAGCGCGCACCGGATCCGCCGCCCGCCGCGGCGGGGAATCGCCTGACCCTGCCCGTCGGCGGGCGGATCGTTACCCGCTTCGGCGAGCAGGATCGCTTCGGCGTCACCAGCCGCGGCCTGACCATTTCGGCGCGGCCGGGTACCGCCGTCGTCGCCCCCTATGCCGGATCGGTGATGTTCGCCGGACCGTTCCGCGGATATGGGCAAATCTTGATCGTGGAACACAGCAATGGATATCATAGCCTCATTGCTGGATTGGGCCGGATCGACACCGCAGTCGGCAAGCATGTTAGCGCCGGAGAGCCGATTGCACTCATGCCGGCGGACGGTTCGCCGGATCTTTATTTCGAATTGCGCAGACACGGCCAGCCCGTCAATCCGCAGCGCGGCGCCGCCGCCCCGGAGGGGAAAGGACAAGGTTAGATGAGCATGATCAAGCGCGCCGCGTATGCCGCGGCCCTGGTATTCATGGGTGCCGGCATCGGCGCGGTCACCGCCGCCGGTCCGAACACTTCCGAGACCTACCGCCAGCTAAACCTCTTCGGCGACGTCTTCGAGCGCGTGCGCGCGGAGTACGTGGAGCAGGCGACGGACGAGCAACTGGTCGAGGCCGCCATCAACGGCATGCTCACCTCGCTCGACCCGCACTCGAGCTACCTGAACAAGAAGAGCTTCCAGGACATGCAGGTGCAGACCCGCGGCGAGTTCGGCGGGCTGGGCATCGAGGTGACCATGGAGAATGGCCTGATCAAGGTCGTCTCCCCCATCGACGAGACGCCGGCCTTCCGCGCCGGCCTTCAGCCGGGCGACTTCATCACCCACCTGAATGGCGAGGCCGTCATGGGCCTGACGCTGAACGAAGCGGTGGAGAAGATGCGCGGCCCCGTCGGTTCCGACATCAAGGTCACCATCCGCCGCGGCGAGACCGCCGAACCGTTCGAGGTGAGCATCACCCGCGCCGTCATCAAGGTGCAGTCGGTGCGCTACCGCACGGAAGGCGACGTCGGCTACATCCGCATCACCAGCTTCAACGAACAGACGCAGGCCGGCCTGGAGAAGGCCATCACCAGCCTGCAGCAGGAGCAGGGCAACAAGCTGAAGGGCTACGTGCTCGATCTGCGCAACAACCCCGGCGGCCTGCTCGACCAGGCGGTGTCGGTCTCCGACACCTTCCTGGAGAAGGGCGAGATCGTCTCCACCCGCGGCCGCAAGGCCGAGGAGGGCACGCGCTACAACGCCAAGCCGGGCGACATGACGAAGGGCCTGCCCGTCGTCGTGCTGATCAACGGCGGCTCGGCCTCCGCGTCGGAAATCGTCGCCGGCGCGCTGCAGGACCACAAGCGCGCCATCGTGCTGGGCACGCAGACCTTCGGCAAGGGCTCGGTGCAGACCATCATCCCGCTGCCCGGCCACGGGGCGATGCGCCTGACCACGGCGCGCTACTACACGCCGTCGGGCCGCTCGATCCAGCAGCTCGGCATCACCCCGGACATCGAGGTGCACCCGGCCAAGCTGGAGGAACTGGACGCCGGACAGGCGCGGCGGCGCGAGGCGGACCTGCGCGGTTCGCTGCGCAACGACACGGTGAAGCAGGATCCCGCCAAGCCGAAGCCCGCCACCACCACGCCGCAGGCGGCCCCGGGCGTGCCGGGCGCCGGGGCGACCCCGCCGGCCGAAGGCGCCAAGCCGGGTGAGAACGGCGCCGCGGCGTCGAACGACAACAAGCCGCCGTTCGACTTCCAGCTGTCCCGCGCCCTTGACCTGCTGCGCGGCGTGGCGCTGTTCCAGGCGCGCGCCAGCACCAACTGACCGATCGCCCGTGCCGGCCGTGGATTGCAAATGTCCACGGCATGGCGCGGGAATTCGGTGTTAGACTATAATCCCGTGAACCGGCCCCTTTCCGGGGCCGGTGCCATTTTCGAGGACCCCCGATCCTGAGGCCCCGGTGAACGCAGCCGCCATGCTCGGCCGCCTGAAATTCGGCCTGAAGCTCAACCCGCGGTCATGGCTGCCGCGGGGCGGACTGCGTCTGCCGTTCCGCCGCACGCGGCATCGCGACGACTGGGCCGAGGACGGATTCGGCGGCTTCGACGATGCCCCCAAGCCGCGCAAGCCGAAGCCGGTGGCGCTGCTCGCCGCGTTCGGTGCCCTGGCGCTCGCGTTGGCCGGCGTCGGCGGCTGGCTGGCGCTGAACGGCGAAGAGACGACGCTGGCCTGGGAGGCCGGCATCCCGCAGGTCAAGGTGGCGGTCAAGGGCGCCACCCCGCCCCCGCCGCCCCAACCAGCCGATCCTGCCGCACCGGCCCCAACGCCACAGACGGTCGCTCAGGCGCCGGCAGCGCCCACGGCGCCCGCCGCTCCCCCGCCGGCCCTCTCAGCGCCGATCAACTCCGCGCCGCCCATCCCAGCGCCGCCCATCCCCGCGCCACAGGCCGACGCCTTCGTGACGCTGACGCCCGCCCCGGCGCCGGGCCTCGTGGAGGAGACGCGGGCCGGCCCGCTGCCGCGCGTCGCCGAGGACGGGCGCAAGCCCTGGCAGGTCTACGCCCGCCCCTTCCCGGCCACCGACAAGCGGCCGCGCATCGCCATCCTGATGACCGACCTGGGCGTGTCGGGCGTGACCACCGGCAACGCGCTCCAGAAGCTGCCGCCACAGGTGACGCTGGCCTTCGTCCCCTATGGCGAGCGGCTGGACAGTTGGGTGGAGCGGGCGCGCGGCAAGGGGCACGAGGTCATGCTCTCCGTGCCCATGGAGCCGCTGAACTTCCCGCGCGACGACCCCGGTTCCAACGCGCTGCTCACCTCCCTCTCGCCCGAGCGCAACATCGAGCGGCTGGAATGGTCGATGAGCCGCGTCTCCGGCTACACCGGCATCACCACCACCACCGGCAGCAAGTTCACCGGCAACGCCGACGCGCTGAAGCCGGTGATGGACACCCTCAAACAGCGCGGCCTGCTGTTCGTCGACGCGCGCGTCAACCCGAAGAGCCAGGCCGCCGCCATCGCCGGCCAGACCGGCGTACCGCGCGCCTTCGTCGATCGCGTCATCGACCGCGACCTGTCGCGCGGGGCCATCGACGACCAGTTGAAGGAACTGGAGGCGGTGGCCAAGGCGCAGGGCGCCGCCATCGGCCTCGGCTTCCCGTACCCGAGCACGGTGGAGCGCATCAACCTCTGGCTGACCGGGCTGCAGGACCGCGGCTTCGTCCTGGCGCCGGTGTCGGCGGTCGTCAATCTTCAGAAGGGCCTGGGCGGATGAGCGGCAAGAAGACGCCCAAAGCTGCCCACAAGAAAAAGGACAAGCCGGTGGACCGCGACTCCCTTCCCTACCGCCCGTGTGTCGGCATCATGCTGCTCAATGGGCGCGGCGAGGTCTTCGTGGCGCGCCGCCGCGACACCGTGGACGCGTGGCAGATGCCGCAGGGCGGCATCGACGACGGCGAGACGGTGCACGAGGCGGCCCTGCGCGAACTGAAGGAGGAGATCGGCACCGGCGCCGCCGAGATCCTGGCCGAGACGGTGGAGAAGCTGCGCTACGACCTGCCCGACCACCTGCTGGGCAAGGTGTGGAAGGGCCGCTGGCGCGGCCAGGAGCAGGTGTGGGTCGCCGCCCGCTTCACCGGCACCGACGCCGACATCGACCTGGAGACCGAACACCCGGAGTTCGACGCCTGGAAGTGGGTGGCCCCGGACGACCTCGTCGGCCTCATCGTGCCCTTCAAGCGCCCGGTCTACGAGGCGGTGCTGGCGGAGTTCCGGGATTTGATCAAGGGCATGCGCTGAGCACGTCGGTTGGGTTGAGCGCCGGCGAACACCCAACGCCCCCAGCACGGCCGACACATTGGGTTTTCGCCTGCGCCTCAACCCAACCTAGGGGTGCCCATCAATGGACGCCGTGGCGGTTGGCGTAGTGCTTGCTCAGGACTCGGCGACGCTGGTCGGCGAGACGGGCGCGCAGGTCCAGAGGATCGTGGCGGACCTTCTCCGGTTTCGGAGGCTTGGCCGCGCGGTCGTCCTTGCGCGGCGGCTCGGTCGGTCCAGTGACGCGGGTTCGCATGGCAGCCTCCCTTCGTCGGCAACACTGCCATTCTATCACGGGTTCCGCGCGGTCAGCTACGCCGCGGCGGCCAGCTTCCTGGCGCGCCGGTCGATGAACCACCAGGCGCCCTTGGCGGCCACGGTGTAGGCCGTGCTTTGCGGGTTCAGGCCGCAGGCCTTGAACACCATGGCGATGGCCCGCTCCACATGCTTCTGCCGATAGCGGCCATAGGCGCGGCGCATGTAAGCGGCGTTGAAGGTCTTGCGATCGTAGGGAACGCCGTCCGGCGCGTTGGCGGCGTAGAAAGCGTAGGCCAGCTCGTCGTCCTCGGTCTCGCCGATGCGGCTCAGCGCCACCCACAGGCGCTTCCACTTGGACAACTGCTCCTTCTCCACGTAGCGCTTGGCGTGCGTGTAAAACAGCTTGTAATGGCGCAACTCGTCGGCGGCGATGTTCCGGCAGATCTGCTTCAGCACCGGCTCCTCGGCCGAGTCGCCGATGGCGGCGTAGTAGGAGCTGGTGCCCGTCTCGACCATGCAGCGGGCGATCAGCTCGCCGGTGCGCGAGCCACGCACGGAGCGGTCCAGGTCGATGGGCACGCGGTAGCCGGCGCGAAAGCGCTCCACCGCCTTCTGGAAGTCGAACGACGGGTCGACCAGCTCCGCCCACTTGCCCAGCGCCTCGCCGTGCTGCACCTCCTCCACGGCCCAGTAGCGGGCGAGTTCCTGAAACTCGGGATCGTCGTGGAAGACGTTGCAGAGGTAGGCGGTGTAGTCGTTGGCGTTGTACTCGACCAGCGCCGCCGCCTTGATGAGCGGCACGAGATCCGGATCGACCTTGGCATGGTCCAGCCGGTCCCAAGGAAGCTCCTCGATACGCCAGTGCAGGTCCGCCATCGCTTATCCCGTAATTCCGTTCGTGTGTTTTTGCTGGTCCCCAAACAGGAAGCGCGCCCCACGACGGATCGGGAGGCGCGCTTCCCAGCGTGCAATGTATGGTCTGGCCGCCGCGATGCAAAGGGCGCGTTGCCGCGTCCCGCGCAGGTCAGCCCGGAGGTCAGTGCGCCGTGGCGCCGGCCCCCACCGCGTCCAGCATGGCGCGCGCGACGGCGAGCTTCGCCTCCGCGTCGGCCCGCTCGGCGTCGGTCTTGGCGTCGTCCAGATCCTCGGAGAGGTTCTTGACGTCCTGCTCGACCTTGGCGCGGTCGATCTGCGCCACCGGCACGGCCTGCTCGGCCAGCACGGTGCAGCGCGTCTCGGTCACCTCGGCGAAGCCGCCGGCGACGAACACGCGGTCGACCACCCGGTCGCCCTCGTACACGTCGATGACGCCCGGACGGACGGTGGAGATCATCGGGGCGTGGCCGGCCAGGACGCCGAAGTCACCTTCGCTGCCCGGCACCACCACCATGTCCACCGGCTGCGAAGCGAGAAGCTTCTCCGGCGAAACGAGTTCGAATTCGACTTTATCGGCCATGGGGTGTTGGCTCCCTAAACCAACCCTCCCGCCGTTGCCGGACGGGAGGGGGTTGCCGTTTCAACGTTGCCCGGAAGGCGATCAGGCGGCCTCGGCGGCCATCTTCTTGGCCTTGGCGACGGCCTCGTCGATGGTGCCGACCATGTAGAAGGCGGCCTCCGGCAGGTGGTCGTAGTCGCCGTTCACGATGCCCTTGAAGCCGCGGATCGTCTCCTCGATCGGAACCAGCACGCCCGGGGTGCCGGTGAACACCTCGGCGACGTGGAACGGCTGCGACAGGAAGCGCTGGATCTTGCGGGCGCGGGCGACGGTCAGCTTGTCCTCTTCCGACAGCTCGTCCATGCCCAGGATGGCGATGATGTCCTGGAGCGACTTGTAGGTCTGCAGGACCTTCTGCACCGAACGGGCGACCGCGTAGTGCTCCTCACCCACGACGCGCGGGTCGAGGATGCGGCTGGTCGAGTCGAGCGGGTCGACGGCCGGGAAGATGGCCATCTCGGCGATCGAGCGCGACAGCACCGTCGTGGCGTCCAGGTGGGCGAACGAGGTGGCCGGGGCCGGGTCGGTCAGGTCGTCGGCGGGCACGTAGATGGCCTGCACCGAGGTGATCGAGCCCTTCTTGGTCGAGGTGATGCGCTCCTGGAGCGCGCCCATGTCGGTGGCCAGCGTCGGCTGGTAACCCACGGCCGACGGGATGCGGCCGAGCAGCGCCGACACTTCCGAACCCGCCTGGGTGAAGCGGAAGATGTTGTCGACGAAGAACAGCACGTCCTGGCCTTCCTCGTCGCGGAAGTACTCGGCCAGCGTCAGGCCGGTCAGGCCGACGCGCGCGCGGGCACCCGGCGGCTCGTTCATCTGGCCGTACACCAGGGCCACCTTGGAGCCCGGGCCGTCGGTCTTGATGACGCCCGATTCCATCATCTCGTGGTAGAGGTCGTTGCCCTCGCGGGTGCGCTCACCCACGCCGGCGAACACCGACACACCACCGTGCGCCTTGGCGACGTTGTTGATCAGCTCCATGATGGTCACGGTCTTGCCGACGCCCGCACCGCCGAACAGGCCGATCTTGCCGCCCTTGGCGTACGGAGCCAGCAGGTCGATGACCTTGATGCCGGTGACCAGCACCTGGGCTTCCGTCGACTGCTCGACGAACTCCGGCGCCGGGCGGTGGATCGGGAACGCCTGCTCGGCGTTCACCGGGCCGCGCTCGTCGATCGGCTCGCCGATGACGTTGATGATGCGGCCGAGCGTGGCCGGGCCGACCGGCACCGAGATCGGCGCGCCGGTGTCGGTGACTTCCTGGCCGCGGACCAGACCGTCGGTGCTGTCCATGGCGATGGTGCGCACCGTGTTCTCGCCGAGGTGCTGCGCCACCTCCAGAACCAGGGTCTTGCCCTCGTTCTGGGTGTGCAGCGCGTTCAGAATGGCCGGCAGGTCACCTTCGAACTGGACGTCGACGACGGCGCCCGTCACCTGCGTGATGCGGCCGCCGGCGTTGGTGGCCTGGGCCTCGGTGTTGTTAGCCATGGACTAAAGCTCCTTCGGAACTCGAAATTGGTAATAAAGCCGTCGTATCGACCGCGATCAGATCGCCTCGGCGCCGGAGATGATCTCGATCAGCTCCTTGGTGATGTACGCCTGGCGCGTCCGGTTGTAGGTGATCGTCAGCTTGTTGATCATGTCGCCGGCGTTGCGCGTCGCGTTGTCCATCGCCGTCATCCGGGCACCCTGCTCGGAAGCGGCGCTTTCCAGCAGCGCGCGGTAGACCTGGATGGACAGGTTGCGCGGCAGCAGCTCGGCCAGGATCTGCTCCTCGTCGGGCTCGAACTCGTAGATCGCCTTCACCTCGTCGGCCGCACCCTGGGCCGTTTCCGGAACGGCGAACGGGATCAGCTGCTGCGCGGTCACGACCTGCGAGATCGCCGACTTGAACTTGTTGTAGATGACGGTGCAGACGTCGAACTCGTCGGCCTCGTACATCTCGTTGATCTTCTTGGCGATCGCGTCGGCGTCGGAGAACGACAGCTTGCGGCGGCCGACCTCCTCGTAGCTCTGCACGATCAGCGAGGCGTGGTCGCGGCGGATCTGGTCGCGGCCCTTGCGGCCCACGGTCAGCACCTTGACCGTCTTGCCCTCGCCCTGCAGGCGCTGGATGGTGCGGCGCGCCTCGCGGACGATGGAGCCGTTGAAGGCGCCGCACAGGCCGCGGTCCGAGGAGATGACGACCAGCAGGTGCACCTGGTCGGAGCCCGTGCCCGTCATCAGCTTGGGGCCACCGGCACCGTTCTGCACGTTGGCGGCGAGGGACGACAGCATGCGGCCCATGCGCTCGGCATAGGGTCGCGACGCCTCGGCCTGCTCCTGCGCTCGGCGGAGCTTGGAGGCGGCCACCATCTTCATGGCCGAAGTGATCTTCCGCGTCGACTGGACGCTGGCGATCCGGTTTTTTAGGTCCTTGAGGCTAGGCATACCGGCCCTTCATCCCGCAAGAGTTCTGCGCCCTAAGGATCCGGGGCCTCGCGACCCCGGATCCCCGGTTCACGATCAGACGAACACCTTGGCGAAGTTGTCGAGGAAAGCCTTCAGCTTGTCCTCGGTCTCCTTGGTGATCTGCTTGTCGTTGCGGATGGCGGCCAGGATGTCGGCACCCTTGGCGCGGATCTCGCTCAGGAACTTCTGCTCGAAGCGGGTGACGTCCTCGACCTTGATCTTGTCGAGGTAGCCCTTCACGCCGGAGAAGATCGACACGACCTGCTCCTCGACCGGCAGCGGCTGGAACTGGCCCTGCTTCAGCAGCTCGGTCAGGCGCGCACCTCGGGCCAGCAGGCGCTGGGTGGCGGCGTCGAGGTCCGAGGCGAACTGCGCGAAGGCGGCCATCTCGCGGTACTGGGCCAGCTCCATCTTGATGGTGCCGGCGACCTGCTTCATGGCCTTGATCTGGGCGGACGAGCCGACGCGCGACACCGACAGGCCGACGTTGATGGCCGGGCGGATGCCGCGGTAGAACAGGCCGGTCTCCAGGAAGATCTGGCCGTCGGTGATCGAGATCACGTTCGTCGGGATGTACGCCGACACGTCGCCGGCCTGCGTCTCGATGACCGGGAGCGCGGTCAGCGAACCGGCGCCGTGGTTGTCGTTCATCTTCGCAGCGCGCTCCAGCAGGCGGCTGTGGAGATAGAACACGTCGCCGGGGTAGGCTTCGCGCCCCGGCGGGCGGCGCAGCAGCAGCGACATCTGGCGGTAGGCGACGGCCTGCTTGGACAGGTCGTCATACACGATCACGGCGTGCATGCCGTTGTCGCGGAAGAACTCGCCCATGGTGCAGCCGGTGTACGGCGCCAGGAACTGCAGGGGCGCCGGCTCCGACGCGGTGGCGGCGACGACGATGGAGTATTCCATCGCGCCGGCGTCTTCCAGCGCCTTGACGATCTGCGCGACGGTCGAGCGCTTCTGGCCCACCGCGACGTAGATGCAGTAGAGCTTCTTGGACTCGTCGTCGCCCTGGTTGATCGACTTCTGGTTCAGGAAGGTGTCGATGACGACGGCGGTCTTGCCGGTCTGGCGGTCGCCGATGATCAGCTCGCGCTGGCCACGGCCGATCGGCACCAGGCTGTCGACGGCCTTCAGGCCGGTCTGCATCGGCTCGTGCACCGACTTGCGCGGGATGATGCCGGGGGCTTTCACTTCCACGCGCTTGCGCTCGACGTCGACCAGCGGACCCTTGCCGTCGATCGGGTTGCCGAGGCCGTCGACCACGCGGCCCAGCAGACCCTTGCCGACCGGCACGTCCACGATGGTGCCGGTGCGCTTGACGGTGTCGCCTTCCTTGATGTCACGGTCGTCGCCGAAAATCACGACACCGACGTTGTCGGTCTCGAGGTTCAGCGCCATACCCTTCAGGCCACCGGGGAACTCGACCATCTCGCCGGCGCGAACGTTGTCCAGGCCATGCACGCGGGCAACACCGTCACCCACCGACAGCACCTGGCCGACCTCGGCGACGTCCGCCTCGGTCCCGAAATTCGCGATCTGCTGCTTGAGGATCGCAGAGATTTCTGCGGCGCGGATATCCATCAGACTTGTCCCCCTGAGGCCTTCATGGCGAGTTGCAACTTGTCGAGCTTGGTGCGCACCGAAGTATCGACCATGCGCGAGCCATACTTGACGATCATTCCACCGATCAAAGCGGGATCGACGGTGACGTTCACCGTCACCTTGGACCCGACCAGCTTCTTGAGCGTGTCGGTCACCGCCTGGACCTGCGCGTCGGACAGCGGCTTGGCCGCCGTCACCTGCGCCGTGGTCTCGCCGCGGCGGCGGGCCAGCTCGGCCAGATAGCCTTCGATCATCCCGGGCAGCGCGAAGAGCCGGCGGTTTTTCGCCACCAGCCCCAAGAACCGCTTGGTGATGTCCGACACGCCGGCACGATCCAGAACCGCGGCCATCGCGCGACCCTGGTCCGCGCGGCTGATCACCGGGCTCTGGACGAGGCGGCGAAGGTCGGCGCTCTCGGCCAGGAGTTGCTTCAGCGCGGTCAGATCGCCTGCGACCTGATCGAGCGCCTTGTTTTCATCCGCCAGCTCGAACAGCGCCGTGGAGTAACGACCTGCCAGCTCGGAAACGCCTGTACCTTCGGAAGCCACCTGATCCCTCGAATTGAGTTCGGTAGACGGTGAATTTTCAGGGCCTTAGAACGGGCTAGCCCGTGTCGCGGCGGCCCGGGCCGCGAAAGCGAGCGGTCCAATATCACAGGATAAGCGCAGGCGCAACCGAGTCTGGACGTTTTGCGTGCGGCGTTTGTGCACTGCGTCGAAAACGCCCTACGACATAGCGCCGCAGGCCAGGATTCGCAAGAGCACGAACGGTATGCCCGGCGACGTCCGCAGGTCCCGGAGGCGCCACCGGCGCGCGTGGGGCGAAGCCGTGACCAATGCACAGCCTTTGCGCTGCATTAACGTACGGTTAACCATTCCAGCGCACGGTCGGGCTGTATTCTACGTCTCTCCTGCGCTCTTTCCGGTGTGTCGATGACCGTTGTCGCCTTCTCCCGCGCCCGCTTCACGCCCAACGACCTCGTCGAGTTCGAACAGGTCGCCGAACCGAAGCTGCGCCTCGGCCACTGGGCGGGCATCGTCCGCGAGTCCGGCCGCGACTTCGACCGCCTGCTGGTGCTGCTGCCGGGCGTCGACCGTCCGGTGTTCCGTTTCGAGCGGGGGGCCGGCGGCACCTATACTTTATGCTTCAACGACCGCGTCGGCTGGTACGGCATCGGCAGCGGCCCGACCGCCGCGGAGTGCCTGGCCATCTGGCGCCCCCGCGCGCGCAAGGGCCGCAACGCGACGGCAGTGTAACCCCGACGCCCGAGTCGACGGCTCACAGGAAGCTGTACGGGTCCACGTCGACCTGCACGCGCACCGACGGCGGCACCTCCACCTGCTCCAGCCATCCCGCGATCAGCGGCTGCACGGGCGTGTTGCGCGGCGCCTTCAGCAGCAGGCGGCGGCGATGGCGGCCGCGCAGCAGGGCCAGGGGAGCCGGTGCCGGCCCCAGCACCGCCACCGTGTCGCTGCGCGGGGCGGCGCGGCCAAGCGCCATGGAGACGCGGTCCACCAGCGCGGCGTCCTCGCCCGACACGATGATGGCGGCGAGGCGGCCAAAGGGCGGCATCGCCACCTCCATCCGCATCTCCGCCTCCAACTGGTAGAAGCCGTCGCGGTCGTGCACGGCCAGCGCCTGCATCACCGGGTGCTCGGGCATGTAGGTCTGCAGGTAGACGGTGCCCGGCCGCTCGCCACGCCCGGCGCGGCCAGCCACCTGATGGAGGAGCTGGTAGGTGCGCTCCGCCGCGCGCAGGTCGCCGCCGGCCAGCCCGAGGTCGCCGTCCACCACGCCGACCAGCGTCAGCATGGGGAAGTGGTGGCCCTTCGCCATCACCTGCGTGCCGATGATGATGTCCAGCTCGTGGTCGGCGATCTTGCGGATCATCTCCTGGATGGCGCGGGGTCCGAACAGCGTGTCCGACGCCATGACGGCGGAGCGGGCCTTGGGGAACAGTTCCAGCACTTCCTCGTGCACGCGCTCCACGCCGGGGCCGCAGGCGGCCAGCGTGCCCTCCTCGAAGCAGTTCGGGCACTTCTCCATGATCGGCTGCTGCAGGCCGCAGTGGTGGCACTGCAGCTTGCGCGCCAGCCGGTGCTCCACCAGCCACGCCGTGCAGTTCGGGCATTGCAGCCGGTGCCCGCAGGCGCGGCACAGCGTGAGCGGCGCGTAGCCGCGGCGGTTGAGGAAGAGCATCGCCTGCTCCCCCTCGTCCAGCGTCGCCTGCAGCGCCTTGCGCAGCGTCGGCGCCAGCCAGTGGCGGGCCGGCGGGCGGTCGCTGCGCAGGTCGATCAGCTTCACCTCCGGCAGCACGGCGCCGCCGTGCCGGTCGGGCAACTGGATGCGGGTGTAGCGGCCGGTGTCGGCGTTGATCTGCGTCTCCAGCGACGGCGTGGCGGAGACCAGCACGATGGGAAAGCCGCCGAGGTGCGCGCGCGCCACCGCCATGTCGCGGGCGTGGTAGATGGCGCCCTCCTCCTGCTTGTAGGCGGCGTCGTGCTCCTCGTCGACGATGATGAGGCCAAGGTCCTTGTAGGGCAGGAACAGGGCGGAGCGGGCGCCCACCACCACCGTCGCCTCGCCGTTCGCCACGGCGCGCCACGTGTCGCGGCGCGCCGCCCCGGTGAGGTCGGAATGCCATTCGGCCGGGGGCGCCCCGAAGCGGCGGGCGAAGCGGTCGAGCCATTGGGCCGACAGCGCGATCTCCGGCAGCAGGACCAGCACCTGCCGCCCGGCCTTCAGCGCGGCGGAAATCGCCTCGTAATAGACCTCCGTCTTGCCCGATCCGGTGACGCCGTCGAGCAGCACGGCGGCGTAGACGTGTCCCTCCACCTTCTCGCGCAACGCCCGGGCGGCGGCGGCCTGGTCGGCGGACAGGGCCGGGCCGTCGGTCGTCCAGTCCGGCCGGCTGACGCAGGTGGGGTTGAGCATCACCGGCTCCAGCATCCCCGCCTCCGTCAGCCCGCGCACGACGGTGACGCCGCAGCCGGCCTCGTCGGCCAGTTCCGTCGCGGTGCGCGGCGGCCCGTCGTCGAGCAGGGCCAGCACGCGCCGGCGCGCGTCGGTCATCTTGAAGCCGGGCGGCGGCTCGGCGCCGGTGCGTTGGTAGGCCACGAGGGGGCGCGGCGGCTCCAGCGCCGCCGGAACGCTGACCGCCATCTTCAGCACCATGCCCGGCAACGTCATGGTGTAGGCGGCCACCCATTCGATGAAGCGGCGCTGCACCTCGGGCATCGGCGGCACGTCGAAGCGGCGCACCACGGGCTTCAGGCGCCCTGAGTCCACGGCACCGGCGCCGTCGCCCCACACCACGCCGTGCACCCGGCGCGGCCCCAAGGGCACCTCGACGAAGTCGCCGGGGCGGAGATCCATGCCGGGCGGCACGCGGTAGTCGTACGCCTCCCGCAGCGGCAACGGCAGCATGACGCTGACGCGCACCTCCGGCCCCAGCAGGTCGCCCTGCCCCCTATTGGCCCCGGCACCGGCCCCCCCGGACCTAGTAAGCGACGCGCCCATGCGCTAGACTGCCCCTTGAATGGCGCGCCGGAACGGGTGTTCGTGGCGGCGCCGATGCCCCTGAAAAGCCATTGAGTGGACTCTTCATCATGAAGTTCTTCGTCGACACCGCCGACATCGCCGAGATCCGCGATCTTGCCGACTCCGGCCTGCTGGACGGTGTTACCACCAACCCCTCCCTGGTCGCCAAGACCGGCCGCACCTTCCTGGACCTCGTGGCCGAGATCTGCGAAGTGGTCAACGGCCCGGTGAGCGCCGAGGTGGCCTCCACCGATTTCGAGACCATGCTGGCCGAGGCGCACAAGATCGCCAAGATCTCCCACCGTGTCGCCGTCAAGGTGCCGCTGACGCCGGCCGGGCTCAAGGTCTGCAAGATTCTGTCCTCCGAAGGCACGATGGTCAACGTCACGCTGTGCTTCTCGCCGGCGCAGGCGATCCTGGCCGCCAAGGCCGGCGCCACCTTCGTGTCGCCCTTCGTCGGCCGCCTGGACGACATCGGGCAGGACGGCATGGGCATCATCCAGGACATCTGCGAGATCTACAGCAACTACGACAACTTCAAGACGGAAGTGCTGGTCGCCTCGATCCGCAACCCGATGCACATCGTCAAGGCCGCGCGCCTGGGCGCCCACGTGGTGACCGCGCCGCCGGCGGTTCTGAAGCAGCTCTTCAACCATCCGCTGACCGACAAGGGCCTCGCCCAGTTCGTCGAGGACTGGAAGAAGACCGGGCAGAGCATTCTCTAACTGGCATTCTCTGATTCAAGCAACGGCACCAGGGAGCCGCGCATGGCCCGCGAGCCGGGACAGACCCACCGGATGCCCGACGGCCTCACCGCCGAGGACGTCTGCGCGTACCTGCGCGAGCATCCGGACTTCCTGGCGCAGAACGCCGACCTCGTCCACCACCTCACCCCGCCGTCGGTCGACCGCGGGCGCGGGGTGGTGGACCTGCAGGCCTTCATGGTGGAACGGCTGCGCGGCGAGATCCGCCAGTTGAAGGACCAGCAGCGCGAGCTGGTGACCACCACGCGCGCCAACATGAACAGCCAGAACCGCATCCACGCGGCGGTGCTGTTCCTGCTGGACGCGCAGAACTTCGAACAGCTCATCCAGACCATCACCACCGATCTGGCGGTGCTGTTGGACCTCGACGTCGCCTGCCTGGTGATCGAGTCCAACGGGCTGGACATCCCGCACGTCCACCGCTCCGGCGTGCGGGTGGTGGAACCGGGCACGGTGAGCCGCTGGCTGGGCCGGCGCGACGTGGCGCTGCACAACGACATCCAGGGCGATCCGGAGATCTTCGGTCCCGGCGCCGGGCTGGTGCGGTCGGAAGCGCTGATCCGCATCCAGGTGTCGAGCGAGACGCCGGAGGGGCTGCTGGCCTTCGGTTCGCGCGAGCCGGACATGTTCCACCCCGGCCAGGGAACCGAGCTGGTGGGCTTCCTCGCCCGCGTGGTGGAGCGCGTCATCCGCTCCTGGCTGGAACTGCCGGCGTGAATGAAACGCCCGTGACCCGCGGCGTGGCCGACCCAAGCCCCACGCCAAGGCGCCTTCGTGCCCGCCGGTTTCTCCGCAAGGTTTGGCACCGACTGCCGGTCGACGGCAGCGGCGTGATTTCGCTCGGATCGCCGGCCGGCCGCCGCATCCGCGCGTTCGCCGCGCATGGTTTCTGGCGGCGCTTTCCCGCCTGGACGCGCCCGATGCTGGTCGCGGCCGCGCGTGCCGTGTGGTTCGTCGCTTGCCCCATCCACGCCCTCCAAGCGGCCGCGCCACGCGAGCCGCGCCCCTCCCGGCGGGCCGTCGCGCGCGCCATTTGGTCGGGCTGGAGCACAGGGCGGCACCCCGGATACACCTTGGCCCACCCGGCCGACCGGCCGTCGGGAAACGACGCCGCCTTGCCCTGGATGTTCGACGACCATCAATCGACGCTGCTGTGGCAAGCGATCGGCTCCGCGCTGCTGTGGCAAGCGATCGGCTCCGCCGACGAGATCCGCCTCGCGGCCGACAAGCGGGAGACCGGCCGCGCCCTGGAGGCGCTGGGCGTTCCCGTTGCCCCGATCCTTGCGGAAATCCGCCGCGGCACCGCCCCCGCCCCGAACGTCCTCGCGCTGCTCGATGACGGCCCCGTGTTCGTCAAGCCACGCCGCGGGGCGCGCGCCGTGGGCGCGGCGTCCGTTCGGCCTGTCGGGCCGGGGCTGGTCTCGATCGGCAACGCCCGGCCTGTGGGCAGGCCCCTGCTGGCCGCCCATCTCACCGCCCTGGCGCGTCGGGATGATGTTCTGGTGCAGCCGCTGCTGCGCGCCACACCCGCCCTGCTCGACCTCTCCGAAATCCCGCCGACATTGCGCATCAACACGGTTTCCCCGGTCGACGGCCCGCCGTTCGTGCTGAGCACGCTGCTCAGGGTGGCCCGGCCGGGATGCGATACCGCGACGGGAACGACGGGCGCCCTTCTCGTTCCGGTGCGGCAGACGGATGGAACCCTGCGGCACGGACTGTTCTACGACCGGCCGCACGAGCGCTATGCGGCGCTCCCGTGGAATGGCGCTCCGCTGGTGGGACGGCGCCTGCCCGACTTCGACCGCGCCATCGCGGCGGTCCTCACGAGTTGCCGCGCGTTTCCCGGCCGCCCCGCGATTGGTTGGGACGTCGTGTTGACCGATGCCGGCCCGGTGGTTCTGGAAGCGAACACATCGCTATCGTGGCTCGGCCTCCATATCGCCGGCCTTGAAACCGATGTCGCGCCTGTCCTCCTGAAGGTGCTTGCCGGCTGGATCGACGCACAGGAACGCCGACGGCGCACCATCGTGCCGGTCGACGCGGTGCCCGCCCCATGACGTCGCCCGCCCTCGGCTTCTCCGCCCAGCCCGACGTGCAGGACGCGCTGCAGCACTGGCGGCGCTGGCTGGAGAGCGAGAGGCACGTCTCGCCGCTGACGCTGGAAGCCTACACCGGCGACGTCGCCGTGTTCCTCGCCTTTCTCACCGAACACGCCGGGCGGCCGCCGTCGTTGAACGAACTGGGCGCGCTGGGCGCCGAGGATTTTCGAGCGTGGCTCTCTCGCCGAGCCATGGAGGGATTGGGCGCGAGCAGCCGTTCCCGCGAGCTTGCCGCCGTGCGCAATCTCTTCCGTTGGCTCGACCGCACCGGTCGGCTCCACAACGCATTTGTTGGAATTATACGAACTCCGCGCGTGAAGCGGCCGATGCCGCGCCCACTCACCGAGTTGGGCGCGGAACAACTGCTCGACGCCGCCGGGGCGGAGCCGGACCAGCCATGGATCGGCGCGCGCGACCGGGCGCTGTTCACGCTGCTGTACGGCTGCGGCCTGCGCATCTCCGAGGCGCTGAACCTCACCCGGCGCGAGGCGCCGCTGGGCGACACGCTGCGCGTGCTGGGCAAGGGCCGCAAGGAGCGCGACATCCCCGTGCTGCCCGCCGTGGCGCAGGCGGTGCGCGCCTACCTCGACGCCTGCCCTTACGACACCGGGCCGGACGGGCCGCTGTTCCTGGGCGCGCGCGGCGGCAGGCTGAACCCCGCCATCGCGCAACGGCAGATGCAGCACCTGCGCCGCCTGATGGGCCTGCCGGAGAGTGCGACGCCCCACGCGCTGCGCCACAGCTTCGCCACCCACCTGCTCGCCGACGGCGGCGACCTGCGTGCCATCCAGGACCTGCTGGGCCACGCCTCGCTCTCCACCACCCAGCGCTACACCGACGTGGAGACGGAGCAGTTGATGTCCGTCTACAACGGTGCCCACCCCAGAGCCCGAAAAAGGTAGCGCGGAAGGCTTAACGCCCCATCACCCGCAGCAGCAGCGGCCCCAGCGCCACCACCAGCCCCAGCGAGGCGAAGGCGAGGCCCCAGCCGGTGGTGCCGGCCGCGCCGCCGCCGGCCTCCAGCACCGCGCCAAAGACGATGGGTGCCAGGAAGGCGGCGCCGAAGCCGAACAGCGAGTGCATGGCCATCGCCGCCCCGCGCCGCCCGGCCCCCGCCGCCCCCACCATGCCGACGGTGAGCGAGGCACTGTCGGCGGTGATCAGCAGGCCGTAGACCAGCGCCACCACCACCACCACCGCGAAGGGCGCCGCCCCCAGGAAGCCGAACAGCGCGGCCACGGCGGCCGAGGCCAGCATGATGACGGTGAGGAAGCGGTCGCGGCCCCAGCGCGCCGCCGCCTCGTTGCCCAGGATGCTGGAGACGACGCCCAGCAGCAGCACGACGGTGGCCAGCGTGGTGACGTGCGCCGGCACCTGCCCGGCCGGCGCCCCGGCGGCGAAGGCCAGGAAGGCGACCAGCCAGCCGCGGCAGCCGAACAGCTCCCAGCAGTGGGCGGCGTAGGCGAGGATGTAGCCCATGGCCGGCCGGTTGCGCAGCACCGGGCGGAAGTCGAACAGCGCCGCCCAGCCCTTCGGCGCCTCATCCACGTGTGGCGCGGTGGGCGGCACCCAGGCGAACGCCAGCAGCCACGCCGCCGCCGTGCCCGCCGCCGCCAGCCAGAAGGCCAGCCGCCAGTCGCCCGCCCCCGCCGCCAGCCCGGCGATCAGTGTCGACCCCGCCACGCCGATGCCGTAGCTGGCCGTGTAGAAGGACATGCAGCGCCCGGCGCGGGGGCCCTGGATGTGGTCGGAGAGGATGCGCAGCCCCGGCATGTAGGTGCCGGCCAGCCCCACCCCGCCCAGCGCCCGGTACAGCAGCGCCGGCACGAAGCTGTCCCCCGCCAGCGCGAAGCCGGCGCAGGACAGCGCGGTGAGCGCGGTGGACCACAGGTAGACACGCCGGCTGTCCAGCCGGTCGGTCAGCCCCAGCAGCACCGGCACCGCCAGCACGTAGCCAAGGTGCGCCGCGCCCGAAAGCCAGCCGGCTTCGGTCGTCGACAGCGACCAGTCCTGGATGAACACCGGCAGCAGCGCCGGCACGGTCATCGTCCCGGCCATGCCCAGCACCTCGGCCAGGCAGAGGACGACGGTCAGCGTCACCGGGTTGGGCAGCGTCGTGGCGCGGGGACCAATGAAAAACACGGATGCACACGGACTTCGGCACGGACGGACACGGACGAGAGTATGCCCTCGAACGACCCGTATGTATCCGTGCGAAAAACCGTGTGCATCCGTGTCGAAAACGCGTGCCGCGGCCGCCGGCGAGCGACCGCGGCAAACGGGATCACATGTGGATCGGGCGGGCCTCGACGGCGAGCGCCGCTTCCTTGGTGACCTCCGACAGGGTCGGGTGGGCGTGGCAGGTGCGGGCGATGTCTTCCGACGACGCGCCGAACTCCATGGCCAGCGCCAGCTCGGCCACCATCTCCGACACGTTCGGGCCGATCATGTGGACGCCCAGCACCTTGTCGGTGCGGGCATCCGCCAGGATCTTCACGAAGCCGTCGGTGGCGTTCATGGCGCGGGCGCGGCCGTTGGCGGTGAAGGGGAACTTGCCGGCCTTGTAGGCCACACCGGCGGCCTTCAGCTCCTCCTCGCCCTTGCCGACCGAGGCGACCTCGGGCCAGGTGTAGACGACGCCGGGGATGACGTCGTAGTTCACGTGGCCGTGCTGGCCGGCCAGGATCTCCGCCAGGGCGATGCCCTCGTCCTCGGCCTTGTGGGCCAGCATCGGGCCTTCGACCACGTCACCGATGGCGTAGATGCCCGGCACGTTGGTCTGGAAATGGCCGTCGATCTTCACCCGGCCGCGGTTGTCGGTCTCGACGCCGACGTTCTCCAGGCCCAGGCCCTGCGTGTGCGGGCGCCGGCCGATGGCGACCAGCACGACGTCGGCCTCGACCTCCTCCGCGGCACCGCCCTGGGCGGGCTCGACGGTGAGCGTGACGCCGGTGTTGGTGGTCTTGGCGCCGGTGACCTTGGCGCCCAGCTTGAACGCCATCCCCTGCTTGCCGAGGATGCGCTGCATCTGCTTCGACACCTCGCCGTCCATGCCCGGCAGGATGCGGTCGAGGAACTCGACGACCGTGACCTGGGCGCCCAGGCGGCCCCAGACCGAGCCCAGCTCCAGCCCGATGACGCCGCCACCGATGACGGCGAGGCGCTTCGGCACCTCGGACAGCGCGATGGCGCCGGTGGAGGAGACGATCTTCTGCTCGTCGATCTCCAGCCCCGGCAGCGGCGTGACTTCCGAGCCGGTGGCGATGACGATGGCCTTGTTGACCTTCAGCGTGGTGCCGCCGTTGGCATCGACCACCACGGTGTCCTTGGCGGTGATGCGGCCGGCTCCCTTGATCCAGTCGATCTTGTTCTTCTTGAACAGGAACTCGACGCCGCCGACGTTGGACTTAACGACCTCGTCCTTGTGCTTCATCATGCCGGGCAGGTCGAGTTCGACGCCGGCGACCTTGACGCCGAACTTGGCGAGGCCGTGCCTGGCCTCCTCGAACTTCTCGGAGGCCGCGAGGAGCGCCTTCGACGGGATGCAGCCGACGTTCAGGCAGGTGCCGCCCAGGCTGCCGCGCTTTTCCACGCAGGCGACCTTGAACCCGAGCTGCGCCGCGCGGATCGCGCAGACGTAGCCGCCGGGGCCACCGCCGATGACGACAACGTCGTAGGTGCTTTCAGTCATTGAGGGCCTCGCTTCCGCCTAATTTTGTTCGTTCCCGGTGTTTTGCACGTCCCGGACGCCCGCCCCGTCCGCTGGGGCGTGACCGCGCGCGATTTATGCCCCCCGTCGCTGCAATGCGCAACGGCCGAGTTCGCCGCTTCGCGCGTTCCGTGCGCAGACGGCGGAAGTGCCCAAAGATGAGGCGCAGACGGACGGACGTTACCGGATGACGCGGGGCGATACGCCTTGGCGGGGGTGTCGCCGGAATCCCGAGCGGGTGGCTTGCCGGGGTGGGGCGGCGCGATCGATCGCACGGCGCCCCGGCAGCACCTCCGGAATCACGATGGCTGAACGCTCCGCCAAGGATCCCGGCGTCAAGATCCGCACATTCGACCCCGCCGGCCTGTGCCGCGGCTGCTTCCGCACGAAGCCGGAGGTGCGCGGCGGCAAGCGGCTGCGCAAGCTTGACAAGACGATCCGCAGGCTGGAGGCGCTGCGCGCAAAGCGCAGCGCGCTCGCCTGACGCTCAGCCCGCCAGCGACTTGCCCGCCGATCCCAGGTCGGCGAAAGCCTCGTCCAGGCGCTTCACGATGCCGAGCTCGCCCAGGCGCAGCCACTTGCGCGGATCGTACAGCTTCTTGTGCGGCTTGCCGGTCTCCGGGTGGATCTGGTGGCGGAACGCCGGCTCGTTCTCCAGCACGAAGCGGCCGATGGCCTCGGCGAAGGCGAACTGGGTGTCGGTGTCGATGTTCATCTTGAACACACCGAACCCCACCGCCTGCGCGATCTTCTCCTTCTCCGACCCCGAACCGCCGTGGAACACCAGCGGCAGCGGCTTGGCCCCGCCCCCGTGCCGTTCGGTCACCAGCGCCTGCGACGCGCCGAGGATCTCCGGGCGCAGCTTGACGTTGCCGGGCGCGTAGACGCCGTGCACGTTGCCGAACGACGCCGCCACCGAGAAGTGCCCGATCGGCGCCAGCACCTCATAGGCGCGCAGCACGTCCTCCGGCTGGGTGTAGAGATGCGCGTTGTCGGCGCTCAGGTCTTCGGAGCCGACGCCGTCCTCCTCGCCGCCGGTGACGCCCAGTTCGATCTCCAGGCTCATGCCCAGCGGCGCCATGCGCGTCAGCACGCGCGCGCACTCCGCCAGGTTCTCCTCCAGCGGCTCCTCCGACAGGTCGAGCATGTGCGAGCTGAACAGCGGCTTGCCGGTCTGGCGGAAGTGCGCCTCGCCATGGCCGATCATGCCCTCGACCCAGGGGATCAGCTCCTTGGCCGCGTGGTCGGTGTGCAGCACCACGCACACGCCGTAGTGCTCGGCCAGCAGGTGGACGTGCCGCGCCGCCGAGACGGCGCCCAGGATGCGCGCCTGCAGCGCGTCCTTCATCCCCTCGCCGGCGAAGAAGCGGGCGCCGCCGTTGGAGAGCTGGATGATGACGTCGGCGCGGTTCCTGGCGGCCGCCTCCAGCACCGCGTTCACGGTGTTGGTGCCGACCACGTTGACCGCCGGCAGGGCGTAGCCGCCGTCCTGGCAGGCCTTGACCAGCGTCCGGTAGTCGTCCCCGGTGACCACGCCGGGCTTCAGTCGGTTGCGGTCGGGCATGCGTGGCTCCTGTGTGGGTGGGGAGGTTCGCGACGGCAACACCGCCGGGGTGCCGGCCGTCGCGCGCCTCGGCAGATCATGCGTCAGTAGATGAGTTCGCCCTCGCCGCCGCCTTCGGAGATGACGATCTCGCCGCGCGCCGCCAGATCCTTGGCGAGCTGCACCATGTACATCTGCGATTCGTCCACGTCCTTGACGCGCACCGGGCCCATGGCCGCCATGTCCTCGCGCAGGATCTTCGCCGCGCGTTCGGACATGTTGGAGAAGAACAGGTCCTTGAGGGTTTCGGAGGCGCCCTTCAGCGCGGTGGCCAGCTTGGCCTTGTCGACGTTGCGCAGCAGCGTCTGCACGCCGGACGGGTCGAGCTTGGAGAGGTCCTCGAAGGTGAACATCAGCGCCTTGATGCGCTCGGCGCTGTCGCGGTTGCGCTCCTCCAGCGCCGCCATGAAGCGGTGCTCGGTCGTGCGGTCCAGGCCGTTGAAGATCTCCGCCAGCATCTCATGGCTGTCGCGCCGGGTGGTGCGGGCGAGGTTGGTCATGAACTCGGTGCGCAGCGTGCGCTCGACGTCGTCCAGAACCTCCTTCTGCACGGCCTCCATGCGCAGCATGCGCATGATGACCTCCATGGCGAAGCTTTCCGGCAGCAGCGTCAGCACGCGGCCCGCGTGTTCGGGGCGCACCTTGGACAGCACCACGGCGACGGTCTGCGGGTATTCGTTCTTCAGGTAGTTCGCCAGCACCGTCTCGTTCACGTTGGCGAGCTTGTCCCACATGGTTCGGCCGGCGGGACCACGGATCTCCTCCATGATGGAGTCGACCTTGTCCTTGGGCAGGGTCTTCAGCAGCAGGCGTTCCGTGCTGTCGAAGGTGCCGACCAGGGAGCCGGTGGCCGACATCTGCTCGGCGAACTCGACGAACAGGCGCTCGATGATGTTGGCGGAGACCGTGCCCAGGTTCGCCATGACCTGGGAGAGTTCCTTGATCTCCTCGTCGTCCATCATGCCGAAGAGCTTGGCCGAGTGCTCTTCGCCCAGCGCGAACATCAGGATCGCCGCTTTTTCCGGGCCGGTGAGGGTGCGATAGTCCTCGCGTACCTTGAGAGCCATCGTCTATCCCCCGAATGGAAAAGGTTGAGCTGCTGTGGCCGCGCGGCAAACGGCGGGCCGGAGTCTAGCGTTGTTCGGTTAACGAGAACAGCCCGCAGTTGCGGCATTTTTCAGTCATCCGGCGGCGGCTCCGGCGGCCCGCGCGCGCCTGGGCTTGCGCAACTCGGCCAGGGTGACGGGGCGGAAATCCCAGACGTCGACGCCCACGTCCACCTGACGCGTCATGCCCTTCAATTGCCCGTGGCTGTGGCCATGCAGGTTCAGCGCCCCCTTGTACATGCCGTTCCAGGTGCGGAACGGGTAATGGCAGAGCACCAGCAGCGTGTCGTCGACGATGATCTCGGCGTAGTGCTGCACGCTGGCCCAGCCCGGCAGTTTCAATGTCGGCGGGCCGTCGTTGTTGCCGGCCACGAGGTGCTTGGTGCCGTTCAGCCGGTTGAGCAGGGCGCCGACCGCGTCGGGCTTCAGGCGCAGCGCGAAGTCGCCCAGGAACCAGACCTCGTCGTCCGGGCCGACGGTGGCGTTCCAGGCCGCTTCCATTGCCTCGTCCATCGCGGCGACCGACGGAAAGGGCCGGCGGAAGCGGCTGAGCGCGCCGGCGTGGCCGAAATGGGTGTCGGATGTGAAGTAGACCGTCATCGGTCGTCCTCCGCGGGCCGTTCGCGAGCGTGGGTCACGCCATCCTGAACGGCCGCGCGGGGCGACCGGACCCGGCCTTAATGCTTGTGATCGTGATCGTGCTCGCCGGTCGGGTCGAGCAGGCGGTGCAGGTGCACGATGAAATAGCGCATGTGGGCGTCGTCGATGGTGGCGCCGGTGGCGCCGCGCCAGGCCTTCACCGCCGCGTCGTAGCTCGGGAAGATGCCGACGATGTGCAGCTTGTTGGGATCGACGAACTGCTGGCTGTCCGGGCGCACGAGCTGACCGCCGAACACGAGGTGGAGCAACTGCTTATCAGGCATGACGCGGGTCCGTTTGTTATGGGGCGGGAGGGCCGGGATTTTGGCCCCCTCTGTACTGGGGCTCTCCACCGTCTTCAAGCCCCATGACGCACCGCACGCGACATTGTCGCGCGCTTGCATGCGCGCGACGGGGACAGTAAGGTCCCGTGCCGCTTTTCCGGCCACACACCACACCGCTCAACACCTCAAGATCCCAGGGGCAGCGCCATGTCGATCCTCGCCTCCCGTCTGTCGCGCATCAAGCCGTCGCCGACCATCGCCGCGACCAACAAAGCCCGCGAGCTGAAGGCGGCCGGCCGGGACGTCATCGGGCTCGGTGCCGGCGAGCCGGACTTCGACACGCCGGACAACATCAAGGACGCCGCCATCAAGGCCATCCAGGCCGGCGACACCAAGTACACCGCCGTCGACGGCACCCCGGCGCTGAAGAAGGCGATCTGCGCCAAGTTCGAGCGCGAGAACGGCCTGAAGTACGCGCCCGAGCAGATCACCGTCGGCGTCGGCGGCAAGCAGGTGCTGTACAACGCCCTGATGGCCACGCTGAACCCCGGCGACGAGGTGATCATCCCGGCGCCGTACTGGGTGTCCTACCCCGACATGGTCGAGCTGGCGGAGGGCACGCCGGTCACCGTCTCCTGCCCGGCCGAGCAGGGCTTCAAGCTGCAGCCCGCCGACCTGGAGAAGGCGATCACGCCGAAGACCAAGTGGCTGATCCTGAACTCGCCGTCGAACCCGTCGGGTGCCGCCTACACTTACGACGAGATGAAGGCGCTCACCGACGTGCTGGTCAAGCACCCGCACGTCTGGGTGATGAGCGACGACATGTACGAGCACCTGCTGTACGACGGCCTGAAGTTCTGCACCCCGGCCCAGGTCGAGCCGAAGCTCTACGACCGCACGCTGACCGTGAACGGCGTGTCGAAGTCCTATTCCATGACCGGCTGGCGCATCGGCTACGCCGGCGGCCCGAAGGAGCTGATCAAGGCCATCGGCGTGATCCAGAGCCAGTCGACCTCGAACCCGACGTCGATCAGCCAGGCCGCCGCCGTGGAGGCGCTGAACGGCCCGCAGGACTTCATCAAGGAGCGCGCCGAGGTGTTCAAGCAGCGCCGCGACCTCGTCGTGTCGATGCTGAACCAGGCCACGGGCCTGCATTGCCCGCGGCCAGAGGGTGCGTTCTACGTCTACCCGTCCTGCGCCGGCACCATCGGCAAGAAGACCGAAGACGGCAAGGTGATCAACACCGACGAGGATTTCGTCACCTACCTGCTGGAGACCGAGGGCGTCGCGGTGGTCCAGGGCTCGGCCTTCGGCCTGGCCCCGCACTTCCGCATCTCCTACGCCACCAGCACGCAGGAGCTGGAAGAGGCCTGCAAGCGCATCCAGCGCTTCTGCGCCAGCCTGCGCGATTGATGTGATTGAGGCGAGGGGCGTGCGCGCCCCTCGTTCTCCCGGTGGCGCCGTAGGTTGGGCCAAGCGTCAGCGCGGCCCGACACCGTCTGCGTCGCCGGGGATGTTGGACCGCCCTTCGGTTGGCCCAACCGACGCTCCCCGTTTTGGCGATTGGCTTTGCCCGTTCCGCAACTGATGTTAAGCTTGCGTCGGAAACGAGGCCGCCATGAACGCACCCGCACCGCTACCAGCTTCCATCGATCTTTGGAATCGCCTGACAGACGTTGGTGGGGACGACGGCGTCGAACTCGATCGCCTCACTTGGCAACTCCGCAAGCTCGCGGCGCGTCAGCCTTCCGATTTCCTGACGCGGCTTACGCTGGCACTGGCACTGCTGATGCGTGGACTCCGTAGCGAAGCATTGCCGCATGTCGAGGCAGCTTATGGGCTTCGCCATGGGCATGGGCGAGCAAATATCCTGGACCTGAGCTTTGCGTTGTTGGAGTCTGGCTGCCTGCGGGAAGCCGAAGAGCTATTGACACGGCTTCTTGAAGTGCCTGAAGCAGCGGGCGATACCCATCTCTACGCCGTTGCCATGGGCTTTGCGCTTCGGATTGGCGATGTGGCGTTTATGAAGCGGTCGCTCGACGCCACGCGCGTTCAGCACGAAGAAGGCGCAGACTTCGTAGCGCTGCTGGAACAGGACGGCTTGATCGATGCCTTCCGGCGCCACCAGGAAATCGTGGAGTCTCTCCTCGGGCCGGTGACCTGTACGTTCCGTGCCAGCATCGATTATGACGACGAGGGTTTTCTCAGCGCTGGCGTCGATTACTACACCGACTTGGCAGGGCGTGCCCGGCTCGAGATGTACCGCCCGTTGGCCGAAGCTACCATGGGTCCCGATCTCGTGGAGGTGTCACTGCGCGTCACCATCGGTATCTGGGGGCCTCAGGTCCAGGTCGTGGAGGATGCCGCGTGATCGGGCCGGATGACCTGTTGGAGGAGGCGAGGGAGCTTGCGAAAACGGCGCGCAGCCGGGAGGTGCGCAGGCGCTCCGCCATGTCTCGGGCGTATTACGCGGCGTTCCACCGTGCCGATGAAGCGGCGAGAAGCGCCGGTTACCGCTTCGATGCTTCAGAAGGGGCCGGGTCACACGTGCACCTGTTGGCGTTTTTGGCCCGGTTGCCCGATCCAGGCGCTAGAACGGCGGCCCGATCCTTGAAAACGCTCAAGAAGCAACGTGTTCTTGCAGATTACCAACTCGCCGAAGACATTTCGATGCACATGGTTGAACAGGTTATCGAACAGGCCGAATACCTGCTCACCGAACTCCTGCCACCGCCGGAACCGGCCTGAGCTACTTCCCGATCATCAACCCCGGCTCAATGCCCCAGGCCGAAGCGGCGGCCGCTCAGCGCGATGTCGTTGTTGAAGCCTTCGGCGACGCGGTCGTCGCCGCCGGACGCGAGGCAGAGCGTCACGTTGATCGCCGCCAGGATGGCTTGATCGATCTGCTCCGGGCCAGCCTTGTAGCGGCGGATGGCGGTGAGCGCGCGGGTCACGGACTGGGCCATAAGGCGGACTCCGAAGAAAACGCAATCGCGGAACGCGTCTTCCTTTTCCGCCCCGGCCAATTAACCGGTAGTAAAGATCCTCTCTGTTCTCCCGGCATACCTCTTTATCGCAAGTATCAGCGGGAGGGGTGAGGGGTTCGACACCCCTCACCCGGCCTTGTTACTGCGCCGCCAGCGCTTCCTTGCGCTGCTCGACCGCCTTGTCGGCCATCTTGCCGGTCAGCTCCTGCAGCCGCTCGAAGCTGTAGGTGAACGTCCCCACGCCCAGCGACAGCGAGCGCAACTCGACGATCAGGTCGTGGATCTCCGCCTGCGGCATGTAGGCCTTCACCTCGTCCCAGCCCTGCCAGCCCGGCCGGGCGTCGTAGCCCAGGATCTGGCCGCGCCGGCCGCTGACGAGGCGCTGCACCTTGGGCGTGAACTCGCTGGGCACGGCGATGGAGACGCTGAGGATCGGCTCCAGCAGCACCGGCTCGCACTTCGGCAGGGATTCCTGCATGGCCTGCCGCGCCACCGTCTTGAACGCCATTTCCGAGCTGTCCACCGCGTGGTACTGGCCGCCGACCAGGGTGACGGCGAAGTCCACCACCGGGAAGCCCAGCGGGCCGATGCCCATGTAGTCACGGATGCCGTTCTCCACCGCAGGGATGAAGTTGCGCGGCACCACGCCGCCGACCACCGCGTCCTTGAACTGGAACCCGCTGCCGCGCGGCAGCGGCGCCACCTGCACCTGGATGTCGGCGAACTGGCCGTGGCCCCCGGTCTGCCGCTTGAAGCGGGCGTGGTGCTCGGTCCCCTTGCGGATCGTCTCCTTGAACGGCACCTGCGGCGGCTTGCCCTTGACCGCCACATTGTACTTGGAGCGCAGGCGATCCATGGTGATCTGCAGGTGGATGTCGCCCTGGCCCCACAGCACCATCTCGCCGGTGTCGGCCGACTGGTCGAAACGCAGCGAGGGATCCTCCTCGATCAGCTTCTGGATGGCGCCGGTCAGCTTCACCTCGTCGTTGCGGTTCTCCGCGTGGATGGCGAGGCCGAAGACGGTGCCCGGCACCTCCGGCCAGGTCTCCGGGCGGCCCAGGTTGGCCTTCTCGGTCAGGATCTCGCCGGTCGCCGCCCTCTCCATGCGGCCCAGCGCCACCACCTCGCCGGCCGCCGCCTGGGTCAGCTTCTGTTGCTCGTGCCCCATCATGCGGTAGAGGCCGGAGACGCGCTCGCCGCCCAGCGTCATGCCGTCGGTCACGGTGCCGCGCCAGATGCGGGCGAAGGACAGCTTGCCGGCGTGCGGCGCCAGGAAGGTCTTGAAGACCTGCGCCACCGTGCCGTTCTCCGGGATCATCAGCCGCTCGGCCGTGGCCGCCACCTCCGGCCCCTCGTGGCGCAGCGCCTTCAGCAGGCGCCGGATGCCGCCGTCGTTCTCGGCCGATCCCAGGAACACCGGCACGATCAGGTCCGACGCCAGATCCCTGGCGAAGTCCTCATAGACCTTGCCGGGGTCCGGCTTCACGTCCTCCAGAAGCTGTTCCAGCAGGCTGTCGTCGAAGTCGGCCAGCGCCTCCAGCATCTCCTGCCGGGCCTCGGACTCGCGGTCCTTCATGCTGTCCGGCATCTGCACCAGCTCGGACGGCTTGTGCGGGTTGAAGGCGTAGGCGCGCTCGCTGACCAGGTCGACGTAGCCGGTGATCCGGTCGCCCTCGCGGATAGGCACCTCGCGCAGCACCAGCGGCCGGGAGGAGACCTCCTGGTACGCCTGCACCACCTCGCGCACGCGCAGGTCACCCAGCGAGTCCACCTTGTTGATGAACAGGATGTGCGGGATCTGGTTGTCGTCGAGGAACTTGAACAGCGGCGCCAGCAGCACGGCGCGCTCGGCCGACGGCTCGGCGACGATGACGGCGACGTCGCAGGCCATCAGCGCGTTCTGCGTCTCGCACACCAGCTCGACCGAGCCGGGGCAGTCGAGGAAGTGCCAGCGCTCGCCCAGGTATTCGGCCGAGGCGAGGTTGACCTCGACGCTCATCTGCCGGGCCTTGGCCTCGGAGGAGGAGTCGCCCACCGCGTTGCCGTCGCGCACGCTGCCCTTGCGCGTCACGGCCCCGGTGGCGAACAGCAGGCTCTCCAGCAGCGTGGTCTTGCCGCTGAGGTAAGGGCCGACAAGCGCGGCGCAACGCGCCGTCTGAACTTGGGTATGGGGCATGCACACCTCCCGCTTTCTGTGGGACCGTTCTTGCCGGGGCCGCGGTTGCGCGGCGCGTTCGGTCAGGTCTTGAAGGGTTTCGCCTGGAATGGTTCACCCGGTCGGGCCGGGCTGTCGATGGGTAAGTGGGGCGGCAAGACGTCACGGCCCTGCCGGCGGCCCGTCCACGTAGGGCGCCAGCGCGGCGGCGACGACGTGGTGCACCGGCGTCGGCACGCCGGCCTCCCCGCCCAGCCGGGCGACGGCGCCGGACAGCCAGGGCAGTTCCAGCGGCCCGCCACGCTCCAGGTCGTGCAGCATGGACGCCTTCATCGGCGCCACCAGCCCGTCCAGCATGCGCTCCAGCCGTTCCACCGCGTCGGCACCCAGGTCCACGCCGCGCGCGCGGGCCAGCACCACCACCTCGCGCACCGCGTCCAGGAACAGCGCGCGCGTCTCCGGCACGCGGCGGATGACGCCGGCCGGCTGGCGGGTCAGCGTGGTGACGCCGCTGAAGGGTGCCAGGAAGGCGAACTTCTCCCAGATCGCGCGCTCGATGGCGTCGCTCAGCGTCGCCGTGAAGCCGGCCTGGGAGGCCAGCGCGTGGAACGCCTCCAGCCGCTCCAACCGGCGGCCGTCCAGTTCCCCATAGGTCAGCCGCGCCAGGGTGCCGACGTGGCGGATCACGCCCGGCGCGCCGATGGTGGCGGCGATGTGCGCGACGCCGCCGGCCACGTGCCCGTCGCCCAGCGCGCGGCGCAGGCTGTCCACGCTGGTGACGCCGTTCTGGAAGGTGATCACCGCCGTGCCCGGCTTCAGCAGCGCCCGGCACTGCTCGGCCGCGCTTTCGGTGTCCCACAGCTTGACGCAGAACATCACCACGTCGGCCGGCCCGGCCTGCGCCGGGTCGTCGGTCGCCCGCACGTCCGTCAGGTGCAGGTCGCCGGCCGCGCTCTCGATCCTCAGCCCGTTTTCCCGGATGGCCGCCAGGTGGCGCCCGCGCGCCAGGAACACCACGTCCGCCCCGGCGGCCGACAGCCGGGCGCCGAAATAGCCGCCCACGCCGCCGCTGCCCATCACCGCGATGCGCATGCGCTGTCCCTCCCCCGTTTCTTCGTCCGGCCGGTATTTTCCGGTCAACTGCGTGATCATTGTGTACCCGCGGCCGGCGCTGCGGCAATAGGCCGCAAGGCGAGGAGAGGCGCCGTCCGGCGCACGCGAAAGCATGCCGGCTAGCGCGGGGCGGCATGGCGCGCGGGCGTCGGTTCTCTCGGGAGATAGCTTTGTTGCTGCGCTGCAACTTGGCATGTCAACGGCAAAATGCGCCAGACAAAATCCTGAAATGTTTGGATAGTACCAAACGCCACGGGTGCCCGCCGTGCGGTGGAAGAACGGCGGTGCATCAACAAGCGAGGGAACAGCCGGCGCCGGCCGCCGGACACGAAAACACCGAATAAGGGGGAGCATAGGAACATGGGTGCGCTGCTTCGCATTCTCGCCGCCGGTCTCGTCATTCTCGGCCTCTCCGGCGCGGCCGTCGCGCAGGACAAGAAGCCGACGATGGACGACGCCAAGGCGATCACCCTGAAGGCCGCCGACGTGCTGGCCGCCAAGGGCCTGGACGAGGCCGCCAAGGTCTTCAACGCCGATGGTGAGTTCAAGTTCGGCGAGATCTACGTGAACGTCATCGACTTGGACGGCATCTGGCGCGTCTATCCGCCGAAGCCCGCGGGCGTCGGCCAGAACGTCAGCATGGTCAAGGACGCCGACGGCGTGCTGATCGTGCAGGAGATCCTGAAGGTCGCCAAGGAGAAGGGCGAGGGCTGGGTCGAATACCGCTGGAAGAACCCGGCATCGGAGAAGATCGAGCCGAAGGTCACCTACGTGAAGAAGGTGCCCGACCAGAACCTCGTCGCCTACGTCGGCATCTACAAGTAAGCACCGGCAGGCACGGCCGAACCAGGATTGGGGGCGGACATGAGCACAGGTATCCTCGCCCGCGTGAGCGGCAGCTCGGTGGCGGCCCGCGTCTTCGCGGCGCCGGTGATGGGCGTCCTGCTGACGGTGGCGGCGCTGGTGCTGGCCGACCGGCAGTCGGAACAGGCCGTCGCCGCCATCGACGGGATCCACCAGTCCGCCGGGGAGCGGCGCGGCCAGATCGAGCGTCTGGTCGGCACCGCCTTCGCCATCCATTCGGACGTGTCGCGCCATCTGGCGCTGTCCGGCTCGGGCATCGAGGACGCCAAGCTCCAGACGATGCGCGACGCCATCACCGCCAACGTCGGCAAGGCGCGCAAGGCCCTGGCGTCCCTGCGCGACCTGCCGCTGATGGCGGCCGAGCGCGACATGCTGGCCGACGTGGGCAAGCGCCTGGACACCTATGTCAAGGCCGTCGACCAGATGAACGAGATGGCGGCCATCGACCGCCTGATCGCCATCCCGCTGATGGCCCACGTGGACGAGCAGTTCAAGGGCCTCACCGACCGCCTGGGCGCCGTGCGCGACGCCATCGGCCAGTCCACCGACCGCGCCACGCAGGACACGCGCGACGCGGCGGCGGCCGACCGCATCGAATTCGCCCTGGTCATGGCGGGGCTGCTGGCCGTCATGATGCTGGGCGGGCTGGTGCTGGCGCGCACCATCACGCGCCCGCTCCAGCGCGTGTCGGACACCACGGCGCAGCTCGCCGCCGGCCGCCTCGACACCGAGGTGGACGGGGCGTGGATGCGCAACGAGATCGGCGCCATGGCCCGCGCCCTCCAGGTCTTCAAGGACAACGCCCGCGAGGTGGAGCGCCTGAAGGCCGAGCAGGAGCGCCAGAAGGCCGAGGCCGAGGCGGAGAAGCACCGCGCCATTCAGGCGCTGGCCGACCTGTTCGAGACCCGCGTCAGCGAGGTGGTGCAGCAGGTGGGGGCCGGCGCGCATCAGGTGCGCTCCAACGCCCAAGGCATGCTGGCGCGCGCCGACGCGGCGAACCGGCAGGCCGCCGCCGTCGCCTCGGCCAGCCAGCAGGCGGGCATGAGCGTGCAGACCGCCGCCGCCGCGGCCGAGGAGATGTCGGCCTCGCTGGGCGAGATCGGCGCCCAGGTCCGCCGCTCCTTCGACATGGTGCGCGACGCGGTGCGCACGGTGGAGGAGGCGAACGGCCACGTCGCCGGCCTGTCCACCGCCGCCGGCAAGATCGGCGAGATCGTCGACCTCATCAACTCCATCGCCGCCCAGACCAACCTTCTGGCCCTCAACGCCACCATCGAGGCGGCCCGCGCGGGCGAGGCCGGCAAGGGTTTCGCCGTGGTGGCGCAGGAGGTCAAGAACCTCGCCAACCAGACCGCCAAGGCGACCGAGGACATCTCCATCCAGATCGGCGGCATGCAGCAGGTCACCTCGGCGGCCGTCGGCGCCATCAAGGGCGTGGGCGAGACGGTGGTCGGCATCGACCAGATCGTCGGCTCCATCGCCCACAGCATGGAGCAGCAGTCCGCCGTCACGCAGGAAATCGCCCGCAGCGTGACCGAGGCGGCGGTCGGCACCACCGAGGTGTCGAGCAACATCGCCGACGTCTCCACCAGCGCCAACGAGACCGGCACGGCCGCCGGCGAGGTGCTGCACGCCGCCGAACTGCTGGATGGTCAGGCCAAGGTGCTGAACACGGAAGTGCGCCAGTTCATCGGCCGCCTGCGCCAGGGCTGACCCTCCACCAAAAGTCCTGCGGCCGGGCGTCCCCTTGTCGTGTTCCGTTGGCGCACCTACTCTCCCATGACCCTCCCCCGCCCAGCGGGGGAGGGTGGCCGCGCGTCAGCGCCGGCCGGGTGGGGGCATTCGTGCGTCCCGGCGTCAGCATGCCGCAGCGACATCCCCTGTCACTGCGCATTAGAATTATTTGAATAAGCCTTGCCGCCCGCCGTGCCGACCTAGCATGATGGGAGCGCTGGGGGGCTGGACATTATGATGGAGGAAGGGACATGCAGATCGACATCGGCATCGCCGAGAACGACCGTAAGGCCATTGCCGAGGGCCTGAACCGCGTTCTGGCCGACACCTTCGCGCTGTACGTCAAGACCCATGGCTTCCACTGGAACGTCACGGGTCCGATGTTCAACACGTTGCACACCATGTTCATGACGCAGTACACGGAGCTGTGGAATTCGCTGGACGAGATCGCCGAGCGCATCCGCGCGCTGGGCTATCCGGCCCCCGCCAGCTTCGCGCAGTTCGCCAAGCTGACGTCGATCAGCGAGGAGACGAGCGTTCCCCGCGCCGAGGACATGATCCGCCAACTGGTCGAGGGGCACGAGACGGTGGCGCGCACCGCGCGCCAGGTCTTCCCCACCGCCGAACAGGCCAACGACCAGCCGACCGCGGATCTGCTGACCCAGCGCCTGCAGATCCACGAAAAGACCGCCTGGATGCTCCGCAGCCTGCTGGAGTAGTCATCGTTTCCCACCCTCCCCTGCGTCCGGCGGGGGAGGGCATCAATGATGCCCCCTCACCGACATGTGACCATCGGTGACTGGAATAATCGCGCTTGCCGGGCATCCTTAAGCACAAGGAAACACCCGGAGGACGCGCCATGCTGATCCGTTCACGCCGAAGCTGGGAACTGCCCGAATCCGCCGCCACGCCGGAAGGCGTGTATTTCGACCGCCGCGCGCTGCTGAGGGCCGCCGGCCTGGGCCTCATCGCCGCCGGCCTCCCCGCCACCCCCGCCTGGGCCGCCGGCGCCCCCGCCGACCCGTCCGCCACCCGCTACCCGGTGCCGCGCAACGAGCGCTTCACGCTCGACCGCGCGCTCAGCGCCGAGCGGGACGTCACCACCTACAACAATTTCTACGAGTTCGGCTCGCACAAGGGCGTGTGGATGGCGGCGCAGAAGCTGCCCGTGCGCCCGTGGACGGTCGCCATCGACGGCATGGTCGAGCAGCCGATGACGCTGGACATCGACCAGTTGCTCGACCGCATGCCGCTGGAGGAGCGGCTGTACCGCCACCGCTGTGTCGAGGCCTGGGCGATGGCCGTGCCGTGGAGCGGCTTCCCTCTGAAGGCGCTGGTCGACATGGCGAAGCCGCTGGGCTCGGTCAAGTACCTGACGATGCAGACCTTCAAGGACGCCAAGGTGGCGTCCGGCCAGCGTGAGTTCTGGTACCCCTGGCCCTACACGGAAGGCCTGCGCCTGGACGAGGCGACCAACGACCTGGCATTCATCGCCACCGGCCTGTACGGCAAGCCGATCCCGCCGCAGAACGGCGCGCCGCTGCGCCTCGTGACGCCGTGGAAGTACGGCTTCAAGTCGGTGAAATCGATCGTGCGCTTCACCTTCACCGACAAGCGCCCGCGCACCTTCTGGGACACGGTGGGACCCAGCGAATACGGCTTCTGGGCCAACGTGAACCCCGACGTTCCGCACCCCCGCTGGAGCCAGAAGACCGAACGCCTCCTCGGCTCGGACGAGCGCGTGCCCACCCAGCTTTTCAACGGCTACGCCGACCACGTCGCCCACCTCTACGCCAACATGGAAGGCGAACGCCTGTACATGTGAGCCCCCTACCCGGCAGAGCGACGAAGTTCCCTCTCCCGCCCAGCGAGGGTCTCGGGCGGATCCCCGTTGTTTCGACGCTCTAACAGGACGCGAAAAAAGGCTGTGCACGGCCGGTCGTGATTCTCTGCGATAGAGATTCTCTGCGATAGAGGAGAATGCGACCTGCGAGGGGGCGATGCGCGGATCGGACGAACGCATCGAGGGCCTGTTCAGCTACGTGAGCTGTGAGGCGCGGGTTCCGGCCAATCATCCGTTGCGGCCGATCCGGGCGATCGTGGATGAAGCGTGCGCATGGACTGGTCGGCGGTCTCGGCCTTCCGCACCGCGTCCGCGGCGATGGCCGTGGAGGCGGTCGCCTCGGTGCCCGATCCGGCGCATTCCGAACGTCTTCATGGATCCTCCCGTCGCGGGCCGGTGGAGATCGGGATCAGCCGTTGCCCATCATCATGCGGTAGCGGAGCTGGTCGAAGATCACGGCCAGGATGAGCAGCCCGCCCAGCAGCACCATCTGCAGGTAAGAGCCGATCTGCGCGAGATTCATCCCGTTCTGCACCAGCACGATGAAGAACGCGCCAAGCACCACGTTCTCGACCCGGCCCATGCCGCCCCGCAGGGACACGCCACCGATGACGCAGGCGGCGATCGATTCCATGGCGATGGTGCCGCCCAGATTGGCCTCCCCCGACTCCACGCGCGCGGTCAGCAGCAGTCCGGTCAGCGAGGCCACCAGCGCGCAGAGGATGTAGGCGAAGGCCAGCGTGCGCCGGGTGGGAATGGCGGAGAGATGCGCCGCCTTGATGTTGCCGCCGACGGCGTAGATGTGGGCGCCCACCCGCGTGCGGGCCATGACGACCCACATCAGGGTCACGGCCACGGCCGCCACCAGGACCGGCACCGGCAGACCGAGCAGCCGTCCGAAGCCGAACGTGTCGGAGAACTGGTACGGCAGCCCGGAAACCGGCACCCCCCCGGTGAGGAAAAGCGAGATGCCCGCCGCCACCGAACTGACGCCCAGCGTCATGATGAACGGCGACACGCCGAAATAGGCGACGCCGACACCGTTGAGGAGCCCGATGAACAGCGCCGCCCCGAAGCCGGCCAGCATTCCCAGCGCGATGGTCAGCACGACCGCATCGGGAAACACGCCCGCCAGCCCGGTCATGGCGAGCGCCGACACCACCGAGGTGATGGCGACGGACGCCCCGACGGCCAGATCGAAGCCGCCGGAGATCAGCACCACCATCTGTCCCAGCGACACCAGCACCAGAAACACCGACTGGCGGGCCACGTTGACGAGGTTGTCGAGCGTCAGGAAGCGATCGGACGCGGCGCTGAAGATGCCCAGCGCGCCGATCAGGAAGAACGGCAGCACGCCAAGGCGCACGAACAGCGCCCGGCTGGCCGCCCGCAGGCTGGACAGGAAGGAGACGGCCGGGGCGGCCGCGGTGGTGGGGATGGCGCTCATGCTGACAGTCTCACGTCGTCGGGAGAAATGGGGTCGAAGAAATGGGCGAGGATGGCGGATTCGTCGATCGCGTCGCCCGTCAACTCGGCAGCGATCCGGCCGTGCGAAAAGACGAGCAGCCGGTGGGCGAGGTTCATCACCTCGGGCAGGTCGGACGAGATCACCACCACCGCCTTGCCGGCCTCCGTGAGGTCGCGGATCAAGCGGTAGATCGCGGCGCGCGCGCCCATGTCGACGCCGACCGTCGGCTCGTCGAAGATATAGAGGCCGTAGTCGCGGCCGAGCCCCCGGCCGAACAGCGTCTTCTGCTGGTTCCCGCCGGAGAGCTGGGCGGCCAACCGCCCCCGGTAGGCGGCCGGAAGGTCCACCCGCTCGGCCGTCGCTTCGCAGCGGGCGCGGATCCGCCTCCAGGGCAACAGGCCGAAGCGGCGGTCCAGGCCGGCGAGAACACCCTGGGCGAGGTTGTCGCGCACGGTGAAGGCGAGCTGGAGCCCTTCGGACTTGCGGTCGGGCGGCAGGTAATAGGCGCCCGCCTGCATCATGGCTCCGGTCCCGCGGCCCGTGACGTCCGCCCCGTTGAGCCAGACGCGGCCGGCCTTCACCGGCTGCAGGCCCATCAGCGCGCGGAACGTGCGCGACTTCCCGGACCCGACGAGGCCGGCCACGCCCAGCACCTCGCCGGGACGAACTTCCAGATCCACGCCGTGGACGCCGCGGGCGTGCAGCCCCTCGACGCGCAGCAGCGGCGCGCCGGGATTGCGGGCGATGGCCGGATAGATCTCCTCGATGGCCCGGCCGGCCATCATCTCGATCAGTTCCCTTTCGCTGGTGTCGGCCATGGCGACGGTGCCGATCTTCGCCCCGTCGCGCAGCACCGTGACCCGGTCGGCAATGCGGGCGAATTCCTGCATGCGGTGCGAGATGTGGATGATGCCGACCCCGCGCGCCTTCATCCGCGCGATCACCTCGAAGAGGTGGTCCACTTCCCGGTCGGTCAGCGAGGCGGTGGGTTCGTCCAGGATCAGGATGCCGACGTCGCCGTGCAGCGCCTTGGCGATTTCCACCATCTGCTGTTCCGCCCGGCTCAGTTGCGAGACGCGCCGGTGCGGGTCGACATGGAAGTCCAGTTCGGCGAACAGTTCGGTCGCCCGCCGCACCATGGCCGCGCGGTCCAGGAACGGGCCGACGCGGGGCTCGTCGCCAAGGAAGATGTTTTCCGCCACGGTCAGCGTCGGGACCAGCGAGAATTCCTGGAAAACGGCGGAAATTCCGGCGGCGCGGGCGTCGGCGACGTTGCCGAAGTGCACCGGGTGGTCGCGCACCAGGATCTCGCCGTCGCTGGGTGTTGCGGCACCCGCCAGCAGGGAGATCAGGGTCGACTTGCCGGCGCCGTTCTCGCCGAACAGCACATGCACTTCGCCGGCCCGCAGATCGAAGTCCACGCCGTTCAGGGCCGTCACGCCCGGGTAGCGCTTGGTCAGGCCGACGGTGCGGATCAGGACGGGGTTGCTCATTGACGATTGTCCCTGGGACGATTGTCCTGGAAGGAGCGGGTCACGGGCCGCCGTGCGGCGTGCGCCGCGGTCCGGCCCCGCCGCCCGCGAGGGGCGCCGGGACCGGGGCCCATGACGGGCCGCGTCGCGTGACGGATCACTTCACCGTGAAGGTGGGGGTGAAGTTCTCCGGCGGCAGGATGGCGTCGCGGTCGACCTTGTCGATGTTGGCCTTGTCGACCACGAAGATCTTCGGCCCGACGTGCTTGACCAGCTCGGCCTTCTCCAGCGCGCGCACCGCCTGGTCGACGGCGACCCGCCCCTGGATCACCATGGAATCCGCCGGAGCCGCCTGGATGAAGCCGCGCTTGATGCCCTGGTAGACGCCCGGCGTCATGTAGAAGGCGATGATGCCGATCTTGTCGGTCAGCCCCTTGCCGCGCACCAGGCCCTGCGCCGCCTCGGCGGTCACGGCGGTGCCGGCGACATACTTCACGTCCGGGGTTGCCTGCAGCACGTCCTCGACCAGCCGGAGCTGCACCTCCTTGCCGGTGTCGCCGTAGCGCGGCTCCAACACCTCGATGGCGGAGCCGGCGACGGCTTCGTGGAAGCCCTTGTTGGCGGCCTCGACCCAGCCGGCGCCGGCCGGGCCGGGGAACCAGCCGACCTTCACCTTGGGGCTGCCGGCCGGGTGCTTGGCGGCCAGATAGCGGCCCGTCTCGAAGCCCATGGTGTGGAAGGACACCAGCGACTTGGCCGTCAGCGCGGGGGAGGAAATGCCGTTGATGACGTCGATCACCGGAATTCCCTTCTTGGCGACCTCGTTCACCAGGTTGTTCAGGCCGTCGAAGGAGATGGCGCCGATGATCACGGCGTTGGCGCCGCGCGCCACGCAGTCCTCGATCTGGCTGATCTGCTTGGCCAACTCGGTGTAGCCGCCGGCCTCCACGACGTTGAGCTTCACGCCCAGGCGCTTGGCCTCGGCGATGACGCCGTAGTCGACGCCCAGCCAGTAGGCGTCCTTCATGTGCGGGAAGGATACGCAGATATCCCACGGCTTCGACGCCTTGGGCAGCGGGGTGTAGGAGAGGTCCCTGGGCTTGCCCTCGGCGGCGAAGGCGGGAACCACTTCCGCGGCCGGATAGGGGAACCATTCGGCGGCGAAGGCCGATCCGGACAGGAGGGCGGAAGCGAAGCACGTTCCGGCAACGAGAGCGCGAGCGAAGGCGTTCATGCGCGTGGTCTCCACAGCATGGGATGGGATGGAAAGCGGGGGTGCTGAGGGGTGGGAGGCGGCCCGCGGCCGCCTCAGGCAAGCGCCTCCCTCAACCCGGCGAGCATGCGGGACTGCTCGGCTCGCGCGGCGAGGGCCTGTTCCATGTCGACCTTGACGAAACGGACCTTGGTGTGCGGCTGCATCTGGCCGATCAGGTCCATGTCGGCGGAGATCACCGCCCCCAACGTGAAGTAACCGCCGCCCGACACGGCGTCACGGTGCAGCACGATGGGTTCGGTGCCTCCCGGCACCTGGATGGAGCCGTAGGAGTAGCAGGCATCGACGATGTTGGACGGGTTGGAACCGGCGCCGAAGGGCTGTTCGCGCGGGTTGAAGGTGAGCGGACGCCCGCCCCGGAACCGGTACCCCATGCGGTCGGCCTCCGGCGCCACCTTCCACTCGTCCTCGAAGAAATTGCGGCCGGCCTCCTCGGTGATGAGGCGCCAGTACAGGCCGGGGAGGACGCGCAGTTCCATGTTGGCACCGGCCGGCCGGCGCAGGTGCTCCGGCACCTCGGTGCCGTGCCGGACGGCGGCGTGCGGCGTGCCCAGCGGCACCATGTCGCCCACCGCCAGCGCCCGCCCGTGATAACCGCCCAGCGCGCCGATGATGTAGGTGGAACGGCTGCCCAGCACGGGCGGCGTGTCGATGCCGCCGGAAATGGCGATGTAGGCGCGCGCACCGCCCTTCAGGTAGTCGAAGGACAACACCTGCCCGGCGCGCACCGGAAACGCGGTCCAGGCCGGATGCGGCTCCCCGTCGACGCGGGCGGGCAGGTCGGCGCCGGTGACGGCGACGACGGCGTCCACCTCGAATTCGAGCTGCGGGCCCATGAACACCGTCTCCAGCACGGCGGCCCCCTCGTGGTTGCCGACCAGCAGGTTGGCGGCCCGCAGGGCGTAGCGGTCCATGGCTCCCGACATGGGAATGCCCAGGTGGAAGTAGCCGGGCCGGCCGAGGTCCTGCACGGTGGTCAGCAGGCCGGGATGGAGAACCTTAAACGCCATGGAGTGCCTCCATCAGACGCTGGTTGGTGCCGTCGATGTCCGCGTTGAAGGCGTCGAGATCGAAGGTGACGTTGCGGATGCGGGGCTCGTAGCGGTTGGCCGCCACGTCGGCGACGATGGCGTCGTATTCGGCGTGGTCGATCGGCTTCCACTTCACGATGTCGCCGGGCCGGAAGAACACCATGAACTCGCGCAGGTACGAGACCTTCTGCGTCGGGTCGTAGATCGGCATGGGCGTGATGCCGAACATCTGGTAGCCGCCGGCGCCGCGCACCGAATAGATGCAACCGAAGCATCCGCCATGGCCGATGGTGAGCTTCGGCGTGTCGGTGCGCGGGCGCAGGTATTTCGGCACCTGGATCTGCCGCGAGCGCTCGACCAGCTGGTAGAGGAACGGCAGCCCGGCGACGAAGCCGACCATGGAGACGAACCACGGCGAGGCATGGTGGGCGTGGATGAACTGCTCGACCGTGTCGTAGCCGTTGATGCGCGCGGCGTAGTCCAGGTCGGTGCCGCTCGGATCCTGGTGCCGTTCCCGGAACCGCATCAGCGTCTCGGTGGTCCAGGGATCACGGTAGAAGACCGGGATCTCGACGATGCGGGTGTCGAGCCGCTTCTCGGCCCGGTCGGCCTCCCGCTCGAGATCCTGCAAGGCGCCCATCAGGGCGTCGGGCGCGATCCGGTCGGGATCGAACCGGACCTGGAGGCTGCCGTTGGCGGGACAGATCTCGGTCACGCCGTCGATGCGCGCGGTGCGCACGGCGTTGGTCATGGAGAGGCTTTTGAAGAAGGCCTCCAGCGACATCTCCTCGTCGATCTCGACGAAGATGTGCTCGTCGCCTCCGAAGGAATAACGGGTTTGCATCCGGGCCTCCTATTGCGCCGCCTGCATGGGACGGACGATGTCCTGCCGTTCGAGCCAGGCTTCCAGGAACCGGGTGTGGGCCCTGCCCTGCCGGATCTCGGGATCGGATGCCAGCGCCTTGTGCAGCGGAACGGTGGTCTTGACGCCCGCGATGTCCAGACGGTCGAGCGCCCCGGACAGGCGGTCGATGGCCTCGGCGCGGGTGGCGCCGTGAACGATCAGCTTGCCGAGCAGGGAGTCGTAGAAGGGCGGGATCGTGTACCCTTCGTAGATCATGCCGTCGAAACGCACGCCCGGCTCCTCGGGAATCGACAGGGCGCCGATGGTGCCGGGACTGGGCAGGAAGCCGGCGGCGGGGTCCTCCGCGTTGATGCGCACCTCGATGGCGTGGCCGGTCCGGCGCACGGCGTCCTGGGTCAGCGACAGCGGCGCGCCGCCGGCGATGCGGATCATCTCGGCAACCAGATCGATGCCGGTGATCATTTCGCTCACCGGATGCTCCACCTGGATGCGGGTGTTCATTTCGATGAAGTAGAAGGCCTTCGCGGCCTCGTCGTAGAGGTATTCCAGCGTGCCGGCACCGCGGTAGCCGACGCTCTCGGCCAGCGCCACCGCCGACGTGCACAGCCGCTCGCGGGTGGCCTCGTCCAGGCAGGCCGCCGGGGCCTCCTCCCAGACCTTCTGGCGGCGGCGCTGAAGCGAGCATTCGCGCTCGAAGGTGTGGACGGCGCGGGTGCCGTCACCGAGGATCTGCACCTCGATGTGGCGGGCATCGACGATGACCCGTTCCAGGTAGAGGCCGCCGTCGCCGAAGGCCGCCTGCGCCTCGGTCTGCGCCTGGGGCGCCAGACGCCGCAGCTCGTCCGGGCTCTCGGCGATGCGGATGCCGCGCCCGCCGCCGCCGGCCGCCGCCTTGATCATCACCGGGTAGCCGATCGCTTCGGCGGCGGCGAGCGCGGCGTCGATGTCGGCGACGCGCCCCTGCGAGCCGGGCACGACCGGCACCCCGGCGGCGATGGCGGCGTCACGGGCGGCCGCCTTGTCGCCCATGGTGCGGATGGTGGCGGCCGCCGGCCCGACGAAGATCAGGCCCGCCGCTTCCACCGCCTCGGCGAAGGCGGCGTTCTCGGCCAGGAATCCATAGCCGGGATGCACGGCGTCGCACCCGCTCTCCCGCGCGGCGGCGACCAGGCGCTGGCCGTCCAGGTAGGAATGCCGGGCGGCCGGCCGGCCGACACAGACCGCGGCGTCGGCCAGACGAACCGCCAGCATGTCGCGGTCCGCTTCGGAATAGGCCTGCACGGTCTCGATGCCCAGGGACTTGGCCGCGCGGATGATCCGCACCGCGATCTCGCCCCGGTTGGCGACGAACAGACGCTGGATCGCCATGACTTACCCTTCCAGTTCGGCGAGGACGGCACCGGCCATGACCGGCTCCTCGTCCTCGACCTCGAAGCGCAGCACCGTGCCGGCCACGTCGGATCTGACCTCGGTGAACGTCTTCATGACCTCGATCAGGCCGACGACGTCGCCGGGCTCCACCCGGTCGCCGACGTCCTTGAAGGGCGGCTTGTCCGGAGCGGGGCGTCGATAGAAGGTTCCGGGAACGGGCGAGCGGATCTCAGACATCAAGGACGTCCTTTCGAAAGGTCGTGCGTGGAGTGGAGGAAAGCGCGGCAAGGCGGCCGCGCGATGCGGTCAGGCCGCATGGCCGATCACCTCGGCGGCGGGTGCAATGCGGATGCCATTTGCCAGCAGCCTCTCGCGAACGGCGGTGCCGATCGCCAACGCGCCCGGCGTGTCGGAATGGAAGCAGATGGATTCGAAAACGATGTCGATGTCGTCGCCGTCCACCGTGCGCACCTTGCCTTCCACGCAGGCACGCAGACACTTCTCGGCAACCTCTTCCGGATCGAGGGGCCGCATGCGGCGGGCGAAGACGATGGAGCCGCTGCGGTCATAGTCGCGGTCGGCGTAGAACTCCCGCACCACGGGCAGGCCGGCGTCGCGGGCCACCGCGTGCGTCGCCGACGTGTGCATGCAGAACAGAATGGTTTCCGGGCTGGACTTCAGCAGCGCGTCGACGAGCTGGCGCGACATCGCCTCGTCACGCGCCGCCTCCATGTACAGCGCGCCGTGCGGCTTGATGTGCTGGAGGCGGGTGCCGTGGCGGCGGGCGAACTCCCGAAGGGCGCCGACCTGGTAGATGATGTCGTTGACCAGCTCGTCCGCCTTCGCCTGGATGACGCGGCGGCCGAACCCCTGCAGGTCACGGTACCCGGGGTGGGCACCCAGCGCGACGCCACGCTCGACGGCCAGACGCACGACACGATCCATGAGGTTCGGATCGCCGGCATGAAACCCGGTCGCTACGTTCGCCGAGCTGATGAGATCCATCAGCGCGTCGTCGGACGCATCCCCCACGGCCCACTGGCCGAAGCCTTCGCCCAGGTCACAGTTGAGATCGACCATTTTGCGAGCCAACGTGTCACTCCTTTGCCTTCCCTTTTCGCTGGCCGCGGCGGTCAAAACGCCGTCCAACCAACACTTCGGCGTACAATCATAGGCAAGGGCTCAGCCTTGCCAAATTCTATTTTCTGCTCTTCAGAAATCGATTTTTTAGATGCGGCCAAGGATCCACTGGGCGGCCGGCAACAAGGGATTCTTGACGTCGCGGCCGTCCAGACCCGGCTTGCGCCCGCTGGTGTTTTCCGTTATTGCCATACCAATATCGAAAATTCAGATGGCCGAAGGGGAGGCCCCGGATGCTCAACTTCAGGCACGTGAAGTATTTTGTCGCCACGGCCAACCTGGGGCAGGTGTCGCGCGCCGCACGGGAGCTGTCCATCTCGCAGTCCGCCATCACGTCGGCCATCAAGGAGCTGGAGGCCGAGGTCGGCGCGCGGTTGTTCCAGCGCACCGCCCAGGGCATGGAGCTGACCGAGGCCGGACGCCATTTCCTCGACTCCAGCCACCGCATCCTCGCCAGCGTGGAGGAGGCGCTGCACGCCGCCCAGGCGACGCAGGCGGAGATCGCGGGCGCCCTGTCCATAGGCGCCAGTTACACGGTGCTCGGCTATTTTCTGCCGCAGCATTTGGAGCGCCTGGAACGGCGCCATCCCCAACTGCGCATCCACATCCACGAGCTGACGCGCGAGGCGATCGAGGACGGCCTGCTCACGGGCCGGCTCGACATGGCGGTCGTGCTCACGTCGAACATCAACAATCCGGAGCTGCACATCGAAACGCTGATGAGCAGCCAGCGCCGCTTGTGGGTGGCTGCCGGGCACCCGCTGCTGGAACGTGATTCGGTCGGCCAGCAGGACGTGGCCGAGCATCCCTACATCGTGCTGACCGTCGACGAGGCCGCGCATTGGACCATGAAATACTGGAGCACTTCGCCCCGCCGCCCCAACATGCGCCTGCGCACCTCGTCCATCGAGGCGGTGCGGTCCATCGTCGCTAACGGACAGGGCGTGACCATCCTGTCGGACATGGTGCACCGGCCATGGTCGTTGGAGGGCAAACGCATCGAAACCATCATCATGCGCGAACGGGTGCCGGCCATGGACATCGGCCTGGCGTGGCGCCAGGGCGCCGAATTGACGCCCGCCATGCGCCTGTTTCGCGCTCACTTCGGCGAGGTCTACCAGACACCGCAAAGCCGGCCGTCGCGGTAGCGCCGTGAAAAGCCATACGGCCGGCGGATGGAGCCGCCGGCCGTATGAGCTTCCCGCACAAGGCTGCGGCGCTGAACGCCGGATTCAGGCCGCGGCACGCGGCGGGAATCGTTGATTGCCCGCGGGATCAGATGCGCCAACGCGCCATGATGATCGGCGTCACCCGCGAATACCGCCCGCCGCCTTCCGCGGCGGTCCGCTTGTACGTGTGCCATTCCGGCCGGAAACCGACGTCGATCGGCGTGTCGCCGACCTTCAGCCAGACGTCCGGGCGGAAGTAGGTTTCGACCCCGCGGTCGTCCTTGCGGAAATTGACGGTGAGGAACGGCGCGAAGGTGAACTCCAGGCGGGCGATGGTGAACGGCGCGATCGCGAAGGTGCGCCAGAAGAGGTTCGCCCCCTGCCGCGTGTCTCCGGTGAACCGGTCATAACGTGCGTAGAACGCCGTCTCGAAGAAGGCGAAGCCAGGCACGGCAAGATCGAACGACACGCCGGGATTCACCGCATGGAAGTTCGCGTAATCGGAGACCTCCAGGCGGACGGTGGGGTACACGTCCTTGATCGGGCCGAAGGCGAACGACGTGCCGGTGAGCTTGGCCATGCTCAACCGGTTGTTGTAGACACCAAGGTAATGCAGCTTCGTCTGGTCGGCGAAGGATCCGCTATGAAAACCGGCGGCCGAGAACGCCGGAATGTTTCCCACACCCTTGCCGTGATAAACCTCGAAGTCGAAGTAGTTGTCGCCGTATTCCCAAACACCGTAATGCTCGACCTGCCCAATCGCCAGCTTCTTGTCGTCGGTACCGTACCCGAAGACGGGATCGTACTTCGAATTGAAGCCGTAACCGAGCGTAACGCTGGTCTGTTGAAAGGACTCGGTGGCCCGCGCCTGCGGCACGCCGAGCACAAGCGCTGCAACCGCAGCCATGCACAGCCGCCTCATGACGCTGCGAAACGCACCCCTTGGTTTCCTCGATACAGTCATCGTCTTTTTCCGTTCATGCGTTGATTTGTTGGTAGCACGCAACCGAATACGGCCGAAAAAGGCCAAACGAATTGCCAGTGGCGACTGCATGCGTCGCTCCAAATGAAGAATTCTCTGGAGTATTTTTCGCCCCGGCGCACAACTGTGCGCCAACGAATACCGCCACAAAGCGGTACACGGTGGTTTACGGGCGTTCGCTTGGGACCCTGGACAGGGACGGTGAGGCTGCTGGCGCTACGCCGCCACCCGATTTGATTACACGGACCGCCGCCGGCCCAAGGCCATGTGCTTGAAAGATCTGCGCCTTCTCGACACTGCTTTACTGAAAGGTCAACATCTCAGTTCCCATCAATATTTTCTGACCGAGTGGATTCGACACCGCCCGGTCTCCACGACCGCCTCCGGCACGCACGTTTTGCCGAAGCGCCAGACGAGCACGGCGCGTCGACACCCCCTCCGACTGCCCGAAGGAGACACCCCCGGAATACACACCGAGCCGGCTCATCAGCGGTCGCGCACTTCAGGTGCATCGATTTGCTGGCCAAACATATTTGGCCACGATGAACCCTGGCAAATTCTATTTTCTTGTCGTGCAATATCTGGTTTTTCGAGATTATCCAAATCGGCTCACCGAAAAACTCCAAGCACGCACTTCACCACGACCCACGACGACTCTTCCGCCTCGTGGGTTCTCCTCACATCTTTTCGACAGCAATTCTGACCGGCGAGATGATGCCGAGTGAAATACCGGGTTTGCCTTGAACAGGACGAGCAAACGCCCGTCAGATCGGCCGGGGCATTCCCCCTGCCGGCACGGCGCCTAGAAAGTCCGGCGCGGCCCTTCGCACGACACGCTTCCGACGCTTACCCCGCGGTCAGCCCCCGCAATTGCCGGTTGGCGACGGCGAGCATGGCGAGGTCGACGGCGGGCTGGGTGCGCAGTTCGGCGAGAAGCTGCTCGATCCGCTCCACCACCGGGCGGCGCTGGGCCA
>Ga0196970_1000183_pt1 | contig 95779 bp, 82 predicted proteins | sample S1v_513CmetaG_FD_148672 | JGI IMG/M metagenome (GOLD analysis project Ga0196970, IMG submission 148672) | Soil microbial communities from Anza Borrego desert, Southern California, United States - S1+v_5-13C | ecosystem: Environmental > Terrestrial > Soil > Desert | place: USA: California...
CTTTCCTGGTGGATGGCGACTTCTGTCGCCACGCCCACCGGGCCAGCCCTCGCTGTCGAGAAACCCAAAGAGGTACAGCGTCGGCTGCTGGAACTCCTCAAGGTCGAACGCATCCTTTAGGTGTCCCGCTCCTGCCTCTGAGATTTCAGTAAGGCCATGTGCGGAATCCAGGCCTAGTGGGCTGAGGCAAAAGTGCATCGTCACCTGGGTCCGCCGGGAGCCGAGTCGCATCGGCCGCCAGAGCCGGGTCCTCGTCCAGCGGTATGCCATGGAATTGCGACAGGAGCCGGATAGCCCCCGCCACAGTCGGCTCGCCCGGACGCCATTCTGCCCGCAAGGGCGTCAGAAGCTCCCGGCTGCCCAGTTCCGCGCAGACCATGGCCATGAAGTCGGGGCCAGTGGTGGCGTGTAGCCCCCAGTGAGCCTGGATCAGCTTCGCCGAGGAATGGAGCGGGATCTCCCGCAGGCAACGAAACACTTCGAGCTGATCCACTCGCTCTCCCTTGTCCAGCAGTTGGGCAAGTCCACAGAGGGCAGGTTTGCCAATGGCCGCAAGGGTCCCGTGGCAGGCTGCGATCGTCTCCAGGTTCGTCGCGCGGAGCCCGGCAATCAATGCGGGTATCAGGGCGTCTGCGTCATGTGGATCGGCCTCGTATAGTCGGCCTAGCAGCTTGGCCGAGCGCGCGCCGGGCCAGCCGTCCACCTGCTCGGACACGGCGGCGGCAAGCCGGGGCAATGCCTGACGGTCGTAGGCCACCAGCTGTTCCGTCACAACTTCGGGCATGTCCGGTATGGAAACGGACCAGACGGCCGTCAGCCCGTCCAGCACCGGGATGGAGTGCCCCTCGACCCGGGAAAACGCTTGATAGCGACAGTTGGCCACAACGATATGAAGGAGCCGGTTCAGGGCCCCGAGGGCCAGCCCCACCTCCTTCTGGGCGCGCTGCAGCTCATCATCCTTCAGCTTGCCGCTGGGACGGAACGGGGCTCCTGCGAGCCCTGCTTCAAGGCCGTCAAGCCGACCGGCTTCGTCCGCGAACGGGCTTCCTTGCCACTGCTCGGCCGCCAAAATCTGATAGGCGGCCGCCGCCACCTGGGCCAGGGTCCGGTCGACATCCTCCGACCGCCGCAACGAGGGCAGGGTGGTCCACGTGCTCCCGGAGCGAATAGCCCAGACTGACCAGTACTCACCATTGATCGTTTGCTGCGTCGCGAGAGGTCGTCCGTTCTCTTCTGGAGCGCGCTCGTGAGCGGTACAAGCAACGCCCTGGACGGGGACTTGAGCGGTGACCTGCTCGAAGGGCATGAGGAACGCTATTGCACCCGCATCACCTACGGTCGGACAATGGAGCACACGCGGCTGAGACCGGGATCCACGGGAGGGCCAGGTTCGGTCATGGAGATCCGGGTCAATGCGGTCGAGCACGGGCTCCTCAAAAGGGACAAGCCCCTGGTCTGGTCTTTCCGGGGCGGGACGTTGTATGCTGCAGATGACTGGGACCTGGCCCTGACCGTACCAGCCGTGCGACCCGCTGTGCTCAAGCCCGACATCGACTTCAGTCTCGGGGGGCTGGGGGTCCGGCTGGAAGAAGTGTGGCTTGGGCGCACACAGACTCTCCTACTCTTCGGCGGTGACGTTCGTGAATTGGACCTGCTGGAGGGTCTACGCCTTGAGGACCATTTCGGCTCGGTCTATCGCCCAATCCCTGATGCTTGGGACCCTCGTCCCACTCAATTTGCCTTTGAGCCCATCCCGGCGTCCGCGGACCGTCTGGTCGTGAAATGCAAGGGTGCCGGAATTCGCCTGCGCGGGAAATGGCGAATTCCGCTGGAAGCAGGCGCCAGCGGCTCCCCCGTCGATGATGATCGACCGCCCGCACCGCTGGAAGAGCCAGTAGAGCCTGCCCCTGACATTCCCCCGGAAGACATGCAGGACCTGCAAGAATGACTCAAGGTCCGCTCGGTCCCCGCATTTGGCATGCAGTTCGAGCCATGCGATTGGCATGACTTGAACCCCAAGGACAGCCACCTGGCGGGTCCAGCCTTTTGGCCCGCCGGCACGCTGTGGCCCGTCTGCGGTCAGTGTGACAGTCCACTCAGTTTCATAGGCCAGGTGCGCCTTGACAGAGCGGCAATCCCCGGGGCCCAGGCGGGAGACCTCCTGACGTTCCACTATTGCTTGCGCTGTCGTCCCGACGTTCCAGAGCAAGCGTCGGCATACCGCCTGCGCCTGCATCGGAACGTGGATCGGAGCGACGTCACACCGTGCCTTCCCCCACCATCTGAAGCCCCAGTCTGGCGTCCCACTCCCAGCCGCATACGGCTGGTCCCCAGAAGGTCGGTGCCTCACTGGGAAGATGCCGAACCGGAACTCGAGCATCTGGGGCTCGATTACAATGGGTGGAGGGTTTACGGCAACACGGTCGAGCAGTTCGGGTTGGCGCCCGCCGAGCGGAGCCAACTCGGTGGATATCCCGAGTGGCTTTTCGTGTCTGAATGGCCTACTTGCCATGAGTGCGGAACTCGAATGGTCCTGATCTGGAAACTGGCTTCTACGCGGAGTGTAAGCCTCTTCTGGGGGCCGGGAGGGCGCGTCCTTATCTTTGCGTGCCCATGCCGTTGCAGCGACCACGCCCTCGCACTGGTACATCAGTACTGCACATGACTCAGCCGATACGGCGCCCGGGGCAGTGACTGTCCCGGGCGCCCTTCGCTTAGCGACTTAGCAGCGTACCCACGTACCTGAGCAATTCGTTCGCACAGCACTCGCAGTAGCCGCCGTCCTCCACCAGGCGCCTGACTACCTCGCTGATGCGTTTTTGCTGCTCGGGGTCGGGGGTGCGGGAACTGGTGGTGATCTTCACCACGTTCTTCAGGTCGGCGAAGAGCTTCTTCTCAATCGCTTCCCTGAGGCGGTCGTGGGAGGTGTAGTCGAACTTCTGTCCCTTGCGGGCCAAGCTGGAGATCCGGATCATGATCTCTTCTCGGAACGCCTTCTTGGCGTTGTCCGTGACGCCGATCTGCTCCTCGATGGAGCGCATCAGCTTCTCGTCCGGGTCGACTTCTTCCTCGGTGATGGGGTCGGTCAGCTTCGACTTATTGACGAAGGCTTCAACGTTATCGAGGTAATTGTTAAAGACTGTGCGGGCCGTCTCCTCGAACGAGTAGATGAACGCCCGCTGGATCTCGTTTTTGGCCAGCTCGTCGAACTCCTTGCGTGCTTCGTAGATGAAGTTCATGTAGGCTTCGCGCTCTTCCTTGGTGATGCCGGTGTGCTGCTCGAAACCATCCTTGAGCGCCCGCAGGGCGTCCAGGGGGTTGATACAGGAGGTACCATCCTTGACCAGTGCGTTGGAGAGGCGATTTATCACGTACCTGGGCGATATTCCCTGCATGCCTTCCCGCTGGGCCTCGTCCTGGAGCTCCTTGATGTCCTTCTGCGTAAACCCCTCAACGCTGTCACCATCGTACAGTTTCAGCTTCTTCATCAGGCTCAGGCCGGCTTTCTTGGACGGCTCGAGCCGCGTCAGGATCGCGAAGGTTGACGCAACCCGGAGCGTGTGAGGGGCAATATGGACTCCCTTGAGCGCCGAATCCCCCAGCAGCTTCTCGTAAATGCGAACTTCATCCGAGACCCTCAAATTGTAAGGGACTCTTACGAGGATCATGCGATCTTTCAGGGCTTCATTCTTCTTGTTGTTGACAAAGGAGTTGTACTCGTTTTCGTTGGTATGTGCGACCATAACCGACAGACCAACTGCATAGAGTGCCTCCGAGGTGATGTCCGTGCACCACACCGGCGCAACACCCGTATCCGCCCGCTGCTACGCCCGGGTCTCCACCGAAGAGCAGGCCGTGTCGGGCTACAGCCTGTCCGCCCAGCGAGAGCAACTGCAGCGCTGCCTCGACCGGCTGGACTGGCGCTGTGCAGGCTGGTACATCGACGAAGGCAAGTCGGCCAAAGACCTGAACCGCCCCGAGTTCCAACGCATGATGCGCGAAGCGGCCCGGGGCGACGTCATCCTCGTCACAAGGCTCGACCGCCTGACTCGCTCCATCCGCGACCTCGACGACCTGCTCCGGGAATTCGACCGGCGCGGCCTCTCCTTTCAAAGCGTCACCGAGCAGTTCGAAACACGCACCCCCGGCGGCAGGCTCTACATGGGCATCATCGCAGTCATCGCCCAATGGGAGCGCGAAATCATCGCTGACCGTTCGGCTACCGGCAAGAAACAAAAGGTCGTCCTCGGAGAATGGAGCGGCGGTCCGGTGCCCTTCGGCTACCGGGGCGCCCCGTCCGGGCGCCTGAAACGGGGCCGGGAACTGCTGCAGCTGGTCCCCGACCCGTTGACCGCGCCTACTGTGACAGCCATCTTCGAGCGATATGTATCCGGCCAGGGCCTGCGTGCCATCTGCACCTGGCTCAACGACGAGGCCCGCGTCCCCACCGCTCATCACGCCCGCTGGCGTGTCTCAAGCCTGAGCCGCCTCCTCACCAATCCCCTGTACGTCGGCTATGTCTCCCACGGGCGCCGCAAGGGCACGGACGTGATCCTCACCAAGGGCACCCACCCGCCCCTCGTCTCCGAAGAACTTTTCGCCGCCGCCCGACGCACGTTTGAAACCCGCCGGACCATGGCCCCCCGGCAGGCGACCGGAACCTATCCCCTGGCCGGAATCGCCCGGTGCGGCGTCTGCGGCGGCAGAATCGATGCCGCTTCACGCCGGCGGCAGGCTACCTACGTGTACCGCTGTCGCAATTACGGCGGTGGAATCGGGTGCGGCAAGAGGGCAGCCCGGAGCAACTCCGGTACCGCCGGCCACATCGTCGAAGGACTGCTGGTGGAGGCAATGGACGGTGTAAGCCTCCCACAGTACCTCAACGCCTTCCTGCACAGCTGCCGGGAAGAGCAGCCGTCCCACACAGTGACGACCCGCCTGCAATCCCAGCGAGCCCGGGCGGAACAGGCGATCCGGCAGTGGGAAGCCGCTTTCGAGGAGGGGCGTATCGACTGGGACGACCTTCAGCAGCGGACCCGCCACCATCGGCAGACGGTCCTTTGGGCTGAGCAACAACTGCAGAAAACGCCAGCTCCGCCTCCCAGGGCAGAACTGGCGTCATCTGTCATCAGCCTCCGGCGGGCCTGGGAACACCTACACGCACACGAGCGGAAAGCCATGCTGCAAGAGTTCACGCAGGCGTACGGGGTGCGCATTTTGCTCTACCCGGGCCGCCGGATCGAACTGGCGCCGATCTAGCGGCTACCGTGCAGCACCCCGGTAGACTTCCATCCACTCGGGTGCGTCCTCGTCATGCAGCACGCCGGTTGCGAAGCGGGCGCTGCCGACCGGCTGCTCGGGGCCGCCGGGAACGGCGTGATCCTTCATCCACATCAAGGCCTGCGTGCCCGTCTCCAGGCCGTTCATCCGACCGGCGTAGGTCGGGCAGGAACTGATCGCTTCCACGAAGCTGAAGCCCTTTTTGCGGATCGCTCGGGCGATCAGCCGGGTGAGCTCATCGAAATGATAGGCCGTGCCGCGGGCCACATAGCTGGCGCCGGCGGCTTCCACCAGCCTGCACAGATCGAACGGCCGCTCCTGATGACCAGTCGGCGCCGTGGTCGTGATCTGACCGGGGCGGGTCGTCGGAGCCGACTGGCCGCCGGTCATGCCGTAGGTACCGTTCTGGTAGACCACCAGCGTCAGGTCGATGTTGCGGCGGGCGGCGTGGATCAGGTGGTTGCCACCGATGGCCGACGCGTCGCCGTCGCCGCTGATGACGATTACCTTCAGCTCCGGCCGGGCCAGCTTGATGCCCGTCGCGTAGGCGAGGGCCCGCCCATGGGTGGTGTGGATGGTACCAAAGTCAAGATACCCGGTCGCCCGGGAAGAGCAGCCGATGCCGGATACCAGTACGGTCTTGGTGCGATCGAGGCCGACCGCCTGAACGGCCTTGACCAGCGCCTTGGTTACCAGGCCATGAGCGCAGCCCGGGCACCAGATGTGGGGCAACTTGGGGCGAAAAAACTCCTCAAGCATCTCCGGAGTGTTCATCGTGTTCATCTGGTTTCCACCTCCTGCTACCAGCTCCTGCGGCCCAAAAGCGAAATCGCAAAATCGGGACAGTAGATCTCGCACCGCTCACACCAGATGCAGATCTCAGGCTCAGCGATGATCGGCTTGCCATCGCGGTCCGGCACGTAGACGTCCCGGGGACACATTTGGATGCAGATGCCGCAACCCTTGCACCAATTCAGGTTGACACGGATTTCGGGCACATCGTCGTCCACAATCACCTTGACCAGTTCAGCCGCGGGCTTATCGGCAGGCGCTGGCGGCTGGGGCACCTTTGTCTCTAGCTCCTTCATTGCCATCCCTCCCGGGCGCTGGATGCCAGGTCGTATCCCCGGCGGATCGCAGCCAGGTTCATTGCGGATGTGCCCTTGGGAGCCCGCTTCTCAGCAGCCGCCTCCAGCGCCTCGCGGGAAACGGCTCCCGACAGCTCGGTGATGGCGCCCAGGGCGATCATGTTGGCCGTAATGACTTTCCCGATCTCTTCCCGCGCAACCCGAGTGAGCGGCAGTCCCACCGCCCGGACCTCGGAGGGCTTCACGTCGACCAGATCCGAATCGTACAGGAGAATCCCGTCGGGCCGGACCCCGCGGCCGAACTTGTTGTACGCTTCCTGGCTCATGATTAGCAGCACGTGGGGCACGGTGGCCTTTGGGTAATCGACCGGTTCACTGGAGATGATCACATCGGCCCGGCTGGCGCCGCCCCGGGATTCGGGCCCGTAGACCTGCGACTGAACGACGTGCTTCATGTCATGCAGCCCCGCCGCCTCGGCCAGCACGATGCCGCCCAGAATCAATCCCTGACCGCCGTTGCCGGCTAGACGGATTTCCGTTCGCATGGGCACACCTCCTCGATGGCAGCCCGGATCTCGTCCGGGGTGAACAGTTCGCCGCCGACCTTGGGAAGCAGTGTGACGGGCACACGACCGGCAGCGGCGCGCTCCACTTCGCCAACCAACTGGCCCAGGTTCATTTCGGGAACTACGATTGCGGAGACCCGCTCCGCCAGGCGGCTCACGACATGGGCCGGGAACGGCCACAGGCACTGGAGCTGCAGCACGCCCGCCCGAACGCCCTTGGCCCGGAGCTCCTTGACGGCGCTCTCCGCTGCCCGCGCCGGCGACCCATAGGCCACAACAGCAACCTCGGCGTCGTCGAGCAGGAACTCCTTCACCAGGGCCAGCCGGTCGGCAGCCTGGTCCAGTTTGTCGTGAATCCGGCGGATCAAGTTGGAGGCTACACGGGGATCGTTGGTGGGGAAGCCGTCTTCGCCGTGGTACAGGCCGGTCACGTGGAACAGGTAGCCGTCGCCGAAGCAGGCCATGGGCGGCACCAGACCATCGGTGAGGGCGTAAGGCTTGTACTGCTCGGGCGGCACGGTGGGCTTAACCCGATCCGAAATGGTCAGCTCCTCCGGTGCGGGGATCTCCACCACCTCGCGCATGTGAGCCACGACCTCGTCGCTCAGGAGAACGACGGGAACCCGCAGCTCCTCAGCGATGTTGAACGCCTCGATGGTCAGGTAGTAGTAGTCGGAGACCGAAGCGGGAGCCAGCACCACGATCGGATGATCGCCGTGCGTGCCCCAGCGGGCCTGCATGACGTCGCCCTGGGCCGGCAGGGTGGGCATGCCCGTGCTGGGGCCCACACGCTGGACGTTGACGATCACAGCAGGCACCTCGGCAAGCGAGGCATAGCCGAGGTTTTCCTGCATGAGGCTGAAGCCGGGGCCGCTGGTGGCGGTCATGGCCTTCGCTCCACTCAGCGATGCGCCAATCAGCGCGGCCATACTGGAGATCTCGTCTTCCATCTGCACGTACGTGCCACCGAGACCGGGGAGTCGTCGGGACATGAACTCGGCAATCTCCGACGAAGGCGTGATCGGGTACCCGGCATAGAACCGACAGCCGGCGACGAGCGCTGCCTCGGCACACGCCTCGTTCCCTTGCAGCAGCCGCCTCTTGCGTAACACTGTGCTCACCCTTTCCGTGTTCGTAGGATTGGTGCTCATCACTGATGAGCGGAACGGGAGATGCCAACCGGGGGATGACTCCGGGTGAACGGTACATACTCAGAACCCACATTTACGCTCATGGGACATAAGCAGTAAACCTTATCGCCATTGTTACATGCGGCTAACAAAAAATCTACTTCCCGACGGACCATGGTGTTCAATGAGCACTTTATAACTATCCGTTGTGACTCTGTATACCCACGCAGTATGAAAGGCGCCCGGCTCCGCTCCCTAAGAGCGAGGCCGGGCGCTGTAGGCTTCCGGGGCGCTGGTGCAGGCTGCGTCGTTTGGTGGCAACGCCGCAGTAGTCCGGGCGGCGCGCTCCAGGCCGATATAGACCAGGCGGAAAAACGCCCGCGCCGGTGGCGGCCACTTATCAGGCGGGAGTACAAGCCAGGCAGGCTTCATGGCACCACCGCCTCCTCCTCATCTGATATGAGACAAATGTATGTGGCAGGGTGGGCCGTTTTGCTCTCGCACTCCTTGGTGTGCGACAAAATGACCTCGTCCGCGTAAATCATGGCAAAACGACCTGTCTTGATGCTCTAGTGCAATTCAGGTTCTGGATTCCGCATCGCCTCTGAACGGGGGCGCGCTTTCCTGCGGGGCGTCGTTTCGCCGTCTGAGCAGCCCGCGCCGCAGGCCGGCGCTCAGAATGCGCATGACACGGTCACAAGCCTCAGGGTCATGAACCGGCTCCAGACGCTGAACCCGCAATTCCCCCATTGCGCCCACTCCTCCCCGCAGCAACTAGCTGATGACCACCCGGCGGTCGCAAATCGCCTCCACATCCTGCTCATCGTGCGTGACGAGCAGGCACGTCATCTGCGCTCGGGTCAATATCTCCCGCAGCTCTTCACGGATCGATTGGCGCAGGGCCGCATCAAGGTTGCTGAACGGCTCATCCATGAGGAGCACGGACGGCTTTGGCGCGAGGGCCCGGGCCAAAGCCACGCGCTGCTGCTGGCCGCCGCTCAGCTCATGCGGATACCGGTTCTCGAACCCCTGCAGATGCACCAGTTCGACCATTTCCTTCACCCTGGCCTGCCGCTCGTCCCTGGACAGACGGTGCAGGCCAAATTCGATATTCTGGGCAACGGTCAGGTGCGGGAACAAGCCATAGTCCTGAAAGACCATGCCTACCCCACGCTTCTCCGGCGGGACAAACGAGCGGGCGTCCACCACCTTTCGGCCCGATACGGAAATCGTACCCTCGGTGGGAGTCTCCAGCCCGGCAATGAGGCGAAGCAACGTACTCTTCCCGCTCCCGCTCGGCCCCAGAATGCCCACAATCGCCCCTTGCTCCATCGAAAACGAAAGCGACCGGATCACAGGCGACTTGGAGCCGTCGTAGCGAAACGAGACATTGCGCACGTCCACAACACTCATACCTTCGACTCCTTCCCCAGGCGATGCATGACGTAGACCGCCGTCATGCTCACGCCAATAATCAAGAGAGACGGAACAGAAGCTTCGTGAACCATCTCGTTCTGCGCATACTGATACGCCTTCGTGGCCAGCGTCTCGAAGTTAAACGGCCGGAGCAGCAAGGCCAGGGGCAGCTCCTTGACGATCTCCACCAGCGTAAGAACCGCCCCGCTGAGTAGCGCGCCCTTGATCATGTGGAAATCGACCTTGAAGAACGTTTCCGTGATCCCAAGGCCCAGCGTGCGGGAGACCTCCATGTACCGCGTGCCGACTTTCTCGAAGCCGACTTCCACCGCGTTGTACCCCGTGGCCATAAAGCGCACGACATAGGCGACCACCAGCATGATCAGCGACATGCTCAGGACAAGCGGGGCCTCCCCCATGCCAAGGGCCGAGTACAGGGGCGCCAGCCGGCGGTCCAGCCCGATAAAGAAGGCCAGGACGCCGATGGCTACGATCGCGCCGGGAACCGAGTACCCCGCCGTAATCCACCGCGTCAGCGCATAGGTGAACGCGTTGCCGCTTGTCCGGTGAACGTTGGCCACCGTGGTGGCGAAAATGAGGATGATCACGGAGGAGATCAGTGCAAGGGCCACCGTTCGGTAGAGCAACTCAATAAAGTCGGGTGTCAGCACGTCCGCGTAGGTCCAGCTAGCCCAGACGCTCAGCTGTGCCACGGGAATCAGGAACGACCAAGCAAACACTCCGCCGCACAATGCCAGAGCGCCCCATTGTGCCGCGCCCCGGAGCCGCCGGGGCGTAAGGGGCCGCGTCTTGCTCGTCGAAGCACTGAACCGGCGGTTCCGGCGCGCCACCCTCTCCAGAATGAACACACCGACAACCCCGACCATCAGATAGGCGGCCAGTCTGATGGCCGATTCCACATCATACATCCCGAACCACGTGTGGAAAATCGCTGTCGAGATCGTATGAACACCGTAATAGCTGGTCACCCCATAGTCACTCAGAACCTCGAAGACCACCAGCGTGAGGCCGCCTACCACGGCCGGCCGCGAGAGCGGCAGAGCGACCCGGAAGAAGATCGACCACTGTCCCCGTCCGAGGAGCGTGGCGTTTTCGATGTACGAACCACTCTGGCGCTCGAAAAAGGACCGCGTGATCATATAGACATATGGGAACAAGAACAGCGTGAAAACGAAGACAGCTCCGCGCATCGACATGATGCCGAACCACTTGGGGTTTGGCGTAATGCCGAATACAGAGCGGAGAGTAGTCTGCACAACGCCGGTGTAGCTGAACATCGTGCTGTAGGTATAGGCGGCAATATAGGGCGGAATGGCGAGCGGCAGCAGGAGCGCCCACCGGAAGAAGGCACGCAGCGGGAAGTCATACGCTGCAATGAGCCAGGCGAGTGCGACGCCGAGTATGGACGTGAACAAGCCCGTTAACACAACCAGCCAAAGCGAATGAAGCAGGTAGTCCGTCAGGAGGTACTTCCTGATTTGCGCCCAGTTTTCGTTGGGCGCCTGAAACAGGGAGAGGATGATGAGGAGCAGGGGCAGCAGAATCACCGCTGCCCCCATAAGGCTCAATATCAGCCAGCCGTTTGTATGCTGTCTGACGGCCCGAATCATGCTTGATGCGCCCATGATTACTGCCAATTGGCCTTGGTCAGGATCTCCAGCGCCTTCTTGTTGTTGGTGCCGAGCTTGGCGAAGTCGATCTGCTGGGCCTTGAACTCGCCCAGGGACTTCAGGAAATCGGGCTTCGCGGCCTTGGCATTCACGGGGAACTCAAAGTTCTCCCTGGAGAAAGCGGCCTGTGCTTCTTCGGCTGTGAGGAACTCGATCAGTTTGATGGCGTTTGCCTTGTTCGGGGCGTACTTGGTCAGGCCAACGCCGCTGATGTTCACGTGGGTGCCGGTCGTCTGCTGATTCGGGAACATGATGGCCACCTTGCCGGCAGCCTCCACTTCCGCCTGATCCTTCGAGTTCAGCATCAGCCCGAAGTAATAGGTGTTGATGATCGCCACGTCGCCGGCGCCGGCTGCAATCGCCTTGACCTGGTCGCGGTCGCCGCCTTCCGGCTTGCGGCTCATGTTCTTAGCAATCCCCGTCGCAAAGTCAAGCGCCGCCTGCTCGCCGTTCAGTTCAATCAGAGAAGCGACGAGAGACTGGTTATACAGCGACGTGGAGGAGCGGACCAGGACCTTCCCCTTCCACTTGTCGCTCGCCAGATCTTCATAAGTAGAGAGTTGCTCCGGCTTGACGCGGTCCTTCGAATAGGCGATGACCCGGGCACGGGTGGAGAGGCCGATCCAGTAGTTTTCCTTATCGCGCAGGTTCTTCGGCACGTTCTGATCAATGGCGGCGGAGGTTGCGGGCTGCAGCACACCGCTCTCCCTGGCGTTGTTCAGGACGCCGCCGTCAACCGTCACGAACAGGTCGGCAGGGGTGCTCTGGCCTTCACGCTTCAGGCGCTCGATCAACTCTTCAGCCTTGCCCTGCACCACGTTGACTTTAATGCCCGTCTTCTTGGTGAACTCGCTAAACAGGATCTCATCGACCGGATAGTTCCGTGCGGAATATAGATTTACGACTTGCTCCTTGGCCGGCTCCGTGGCGGCAGCCGCCTGCTTGGGGGTCTCGGGTTCCTTGGGCCCTGCGGAGCACCCGGCCAGGATCGAAGCGGAGATTAGAGCAGTCAGGAGGGTAGAAAGTAGTGTACGGCTTTTCACGGTGGACCTCTCCTCTGTTGATAATGAGTCTCACTCTCAGAACAAAGTTACTATATGCGGGCACTTCTGGTCAATACTTCTTTGGGCGGGTGTGACATTCTAGTACTTTTTATCTATAACTAATAAGACATAAGGAATAGGCCCTGAAACACCGGAACGGCTCAGGGCTCGGCTAGATGATAACGATCCAGCTTTGGGCGCCAAACGACGTCTATTGGGTTGGGATTTGCCCGTCGCGACCGGACAGCAGCTTTCTGCTGATAGACAGTCACCGAGCTAATGGCGTCCCGCAGCACCTGTTTGAGCTCCTCCTGGCTCAATTCGGCCCAGGGGTCGACCTGTCGGGCCAGGTCCATCAGACGTTCCGGCTCGGCCGTGGCATCCCGGGCGCTTCGCAGGTCAGCCTGCGCCCGCTCCACACGGCGCCGGGCATCCGCGGCCTCGGCATTAAGTGCTTGCGCGAGACGGCTGAACGACTTGCCGTCCAGGTAGCCGGCGAGGAACTCGCGGTCGAGCCGCCGGCGCTTGCGGCCCAGAGCAGCCAGGGCTTCCGCGGCTTCACTGGCGACATGTGTGTACTGCACCGTCCTCTGACGAAGCTCTGCCGCCATGGGCTCAACGAGTCGCCGGGTGTCTCTCAACTGGATCACAGCCTTCACTTCGGCGATCACGGCAGCTTCAAGACTGTCAGCGTCGATGTATGCGCAATCGCAGTTCTTCAGGAAGACGCGGTTTGTGCAGGTATAGTACCGGCGCTTCTTATCGGTCGCTTTGCCCGCGCCGGCCATCGAGCCGCCGCATTTGGCACACCGGGCCAGTCCCGAGAGCAAGTAGCCGCTCCCCAGGCTGCGGGGCGGCGCCGCCGCCCGTTCCGTCCGGAGCCGCCGTACGTTCGCCCACTCCCGCTCTGTTATGATGGGCGGAAGGGCGTTCGCCACGGTCAGCGTCGGTTGCGCCGCGCGCCTGCCGCCCCGGCGTTTGCCGTAGCTGTACGTTCCGGCATAGGCCGGGTTGTCCAGCACTGCCGCGACGCTGTTGTTCCGCCAGGATCCACCCCTGGGCGCCGGAATGCCGTCGGCACGTAGCCCGGCCGCGATGGCCCGGGCGCTGCGCCCCGCCAGATACTCATCGAAAATCCGCCGGACAATGGCTGCGCGGCCCGTGAAGCACTTCGCCGCTGCATCCCGGCCGTCCAGCGCCCAATTGCCGTCGGGTCCCTTCACATAGCCGTACGGGTAGAGTTGGCCGGCGTTGCGGCCCTGCTCTGCCCGCTTCATTTTGCCGCTGAGGGTTCGGTCCCGGATTACGTTCCGCTCGAACTCCGCGAAGCTCACCAGGATGTTGAAGACCATTTGCCCCACCGGGGAGTGGGTGTCGAAATTCTCCTTTGTGGAGAAGAGCGCACAGACCTCCCCCCACTCCTTGCGCACGAGCGTCACGCAATCGAGCAGGTTGCGCGACAAACGGTCCAGCTTGTAGACGATAACGCAGTCGACCAGCCTGTCAGCCACGGCCTGCCGAAGCCGGCTCAGGGCGGGGCGGTCGAGCGTGGCGCCGGAATAGCCCTCGTCCACAAAGACCAGTTCGGGCCGGAAGAACCATCCCTGGCTCCGGCAGTAGTACTCACACGCCTCCTGCTGCACCTCCAGCGTGGTGCCCTGCCCCTGTTCCTCCGTGGACCACCGGATGTACACCGCCGCCTTCGCGGGATCAATCTGCCGGCCGGTGCCGAACATGCCCGCTCACCCCCACGGACCGGACTGCCGCCATCTCCCTTCTTCCTAATACACGCCGAAGCGTCTTGATATTCTGCTCCTGCGACAACGTCAGAAGGCCGTAGAGAAATTTCTCATCACACTTCAACATTTCAATGAATTCCATGACGCCGCGGTTGGCAACGTTCAGTTCACCATCGAAGCGATACGCCCGGGGATCTGACTCGCTCCCATACTGCCCGATGGTCGAAAGGTCGACGGACCCGGTTACGAGGGACGCAACCCCACACTCTGCCGGGGCCGCCGGCATAGGCCTCCCGCCACCCCCGTACCCTCTCCCAAGGGGGTGCGGGGGTTTGCTGATCGCTGTAGTTTACTGCCGGGTCTCCACGGAAGAACAGGGCCGGCGGGGCTTCTCCCTGCCGGAGCAGCGGCGGGAGTGCCACGCCCGGGCCGAAGCGATTGCCACCGCCCGGAGCGCCCACCTGCAAATCATCGACTTCGAAGATCAGGCGTCCGGCGAAATCCTGGAGCGCCCCGGCCTTGAAGCCTGCCGCGATTACCTGGCCCGGAGCCGCGCCGACCTCTTCATCTGCCTGGACCCGGACCGGTTCAGCCGCTCCCTCAGCCTGCAGCTCCTCGTGGCCGATGAAATCGAAGCCCGGGGCACCGAGCTGGTCTTCATCTCCCACGAGTACCGCAGGACGCCCGAAGGGAAGCTGTTTTTCCAGCTGCGCGGAGCCATCTCCGAATTCGAAAAGGCCAAGATCCTGGAGCGAACCCGGCGCGGCCGCCGGGGCAAGCTCGCCCTCGGCGGCATTCCCAACTACATCTCAACCTGGGGTTACCGCTGGAACACCGTCACCAAAAGCCCGGAGGTCGACGAGGCCGCCGCCCCCTGGGTCCGCCAGATTTTTGCCTGGTACGCGGCTGGCTGGAGCTACCAGCGCATCGCCGAAAAGCTGACGACCCTGGGGGTCCGGCCGGCCCGGGGCGCCTGCTGGCATCGGACGTCGATCATGCGGATGATCAGGAACGAAACCTACGCCGGGCGCCTGGTGCTTAACCGCTGGGACTGCGAAGGCAACGGCCCCCTCCGCTCCATACCCAAAGAGCGGCGCACCCGGCCGCGCACCGACCGCCGGAAGCCCAAGGACGAATGGGTGACGGTTCAGGTGCCTGCCATTATCGATGGAGACCTGTGGGAACGGGCCCAGGCGGCCCACGCCGGGCGGACCCGGCTGATGCAGCGGGGTGTGGCGCCGCTCTCGGGCCTCTGCATCTGCGGGCTCTGCGGGGCACCCCTGCACTACATGGGCCACCCGCACCGCCGCTACTTCCGCTGCCGCAACCGCTACCCCCGCCTCCTCTCCCGCCCGGACCGCCCGACGACGCCGTGCAACTGGCGCGACGTCCGGGCTGAGCCCATCGAGGCCGCCATCTGGCAGGTGGCGACCCAGAAGCTTCCCTGCCCGGCGCCACCGCATCAAGAACCGGAACTCCCCCCGGCCGCTGCCATCCTTGAACGTGAGCTGGCCGCCCGCCGGACAGAGCAGCAGCGGGCGTTCCACCTCTTCACCAGGGGGCTGGCGCCCGCCGGGGCGGAACGGGAGCTGGAAAGGCTGGCCGGGCAGGTGGAAAGCCTGCAGCGGGAACTTGCCCGGCTGCGGTCTGCCCCGCCGGCGTCAGCCCCTTCCTGCCCCCCCGCCGGCCCGGACCCGGCCGAAATGACACCTGCACAGCAACGTGATTTCATCCGCCGTGTCATCCGGCAAGTGGTCATCTGGCCCGATGGGCGGTATCAGCACGTCACCAGGTAAATCCACCCGTTTGTTTTCCGTAATATTTCAACTAAAAGAGTTGCCGGAAGGACGAAGAAGAGTATAGCAAAGGTGATGTGCATGACGCTGATCGTGGACCTGGCGGAACGCATGGCCCTCATTGGCCTTACGGCGTTTGTGCTGCTGCGGGTGCGGGCCTTTCGCAGGCTACTGGCGGGGACCGGGCGCCCCCGGGACCGGTGGGTGCTCGCACTCGTCTTCGGGCTGATTGCCATTTCCGGTACATACACGGGCATCCCGACCAACGGCGCCATCGCCAACTCGCGGGTGGTGGGTACCGCGGTGGGCGGGCTGCTCGGCGGCCCCTGGGTGGGGTTCGTCTCGGGGCTGCTGGCCGGCGGGCACCGGTTCCTGCTCGGCGGCTTCACCGGGCTCTCCTGCGGCATCTCGACCCTGGTGGGCGGCCTTCTGGCCGGCTGGATTCACCGCCGGGCGGGCGAGGCGCGCCTGGACTGGCGCGTCGGTTTTGCCACCGGTTTTGTCGCCGAACTCCTGCAAATGGCGATCATCCTCCTGATCAGCCGCCCCTTTGCCGAAGCGTGGGCCCTCGTGAAGGTCATCGCGATTCCCATGACGCTGGTCAACGCCGCCGGCATCGCCCTTTTTGTACTCATCATCCGGGAAGCGGTCAACGGGGAAGACCGGATCGCCTCCTTCCACACCCACAAAGTGCTGGAGATCGCCCGGGCCACGTTGCCCTACCTGCGCCGGGGGCTCGACGAGCAGTCCGCCGGGCGCGTGGCCGACATCATCTACAAGCACACCGGGGCTGCAGCGGTGGCCCTGACGGACCGGAACCGGGTGCTGGCCCATGTCGGGGCGGGCTCTGACCACCATCGCCCCGGCGATCCTATCCGTACGGCTGCGACGCGCCAGGCGCTCTCTGCCGGCGAGGTGCAGCTGGCCACCAACCGCGAGGAGATCGGGTGCGAATATGGCCGGTGCGATCTTGCTTCCGGGTTGATCATGCCGCTCTATGTCAGCGGCGAAGTGGTGGGCGTACTGAAAATCTACCAGGACCGCCGCATGACCCCGGTGTTCGTGGAGCTGGCGACCGGCATGGCCGGCCTGTTCAGCACCCAGCTGCAGCTGGCCGAACTGGAAAAGCGGGCGCAAATGGCCACCCGGGCGGAACTGAAGGCGCTCCGGGCGCAAATCAACCCGCACTTCCTCTTCAACGCCTTGAACACCATTTCGTCCTTCGTGCGCACCAACCCGGAAGGCGCCCGCGACTTGCTGGCCAGCCTCTCCGAGTTCTTCCGGCGGACGCTGCGCTCCAGCGAGGAGCTGGTCTGCGTGGCGGAAGAGTTGGAACTGGTGGACTGCTACCTGGCCATCGAGCGGGCCCGCTTCGGCGAGCGCCTGCGGGTCGAGATCGACGTTTCTTCCGCCCTGCTGCGCCACCGCATCCCCCCGTTCACCCTGCAGACCCTGGTGGAGAATGCGGTCAAGTACGGCCTTATGCCGAAGGCGGCGGGCGGCACCGTGCGGATCACCGGCCGCCTTGAAGATGGCACCATCATCCTCGCCGTCACCGACGACGGCGTGGGCATGTCGCAGGATACGGCTGAGGCTGCCCTGGCCGGCCGGGCGCCCAGCCACAGCACCGGTATCGGGCTGATGAACATCAACGAGCGGCTGAAAGGCTACTTCGGTCCCGATGCCGCCCTCCAGATCCGGACGCCCCGGGGCGGCGGCACGGTCGTCTCCATGCACCTGCCCGTGTCCGCCCCCGTCGGATCGCCGCAAGTACTGGGTAAGGAGGCCTGACCAGCCATGCCCGTTACCGTCACCGCAGAAGCCCGCCAGTACCTGTCCTCCCGTTCCCGCCACGTTACAATCCGGCTTACGGAACTGACCGTGCAGTGCTGTGTACCGTATTCTCCCCCTGCGCTGCACATCGGTGAGCCGGACAAGCCCGAAGAGTACCTGCCGACCTGCGACGGTGAGATTACGGTGCACATTCCCCGGGCGGTGGCGCCGCATCAGCCCGACCTGACCATCGGCCTGAGCGGCTTCGGTCCGTTCAAAGCGCTCAGTCTGTCAGGCTGGCGCGCCTTCGGGGGAAACTGCCCATGATGCCCGCGGCCGTCGACCTGCTTGGCATCCGGGTGCTGGTGGCCGATGACGAGCCCCCGGCCCGCAGCGAACTGGTCTACCTGCTGAAGCAGCAGCCGGGCATCGCGGGCATTTACGAAGCAGCCGACGGCGTGGAAGCGCTGCAGCAAGTCGCCGCGGTGCGCCCCCACGCCCTGCTGCTCGATATTCAAATGCCCCGCCTCGACGGGCTGGCCCTGGCGGAGACGCTGGCCGCCTGGCCGGCAGAGCGCCCGCAAATCATCTTCAGCACGGCCTACGACGAATACGCCGTCAACGCCTTTGAGCTGAACGCCGTGGATTATCTGCTCAAGCCGGTCCAGGCTGCGCGGCTGACCACGGCGCTGGCGCGGGTGCGGGAACGACTCGCCTGCCCGGGCGCCCAGAACCCGGGGCTCGATCAGCTGCTCCGACAGCTGGGGCGGGAGAGCCGGCTCGCCAAGGTCCCGGTGGAGGCGGGCGGGCGCATTCTGCTGCTGGACCGGCGGGAGATCCAGTTCATCACCACCGGTGAACGCGAAACGGTGATCAAGACGGCAGACGGGCAGTATGCTACCCGCTTCTCCCTACAGGAGTTGGAAAGCCGTCTGGGAGCGCCCTTCCTGCGGGTGCACAAGGCCTTTGTGGTCGATCTTTCACGGGTGGTCGAAGTGATCCCCTGGTTCCAGGGCAACTACTACCTGGTTCTCTCCGACGCCGCCCGCACCCAGATTCCCGTGGGACGGCAGTTCCTCAAAACCGTCCAGGAGATGCTGGGGCTCAAGCCCACGCACTAATAACCTTTCTCATTGGCGATGGACCCGAACCACTGCGGTTCGGGTCCATCTTTTTGCGGGTCAGCCGCGTTTCGTTTACGGACCATTACGCCGAGATTACTTTGAATGTGGCGGAGAATCCGAAGGTAAGGAGGCACTCATGTGAACGTATCCATCCTGCTTCTGATTGCCGGACCACTCTTCCTGGCCGCCTACTATGTCTACGGCAAGTATCTGGACGGTATCTTCGGCTCCGACGACCGGATTCCGACCCCCGCCGTCACCATGAACGACGGCAACGACTACGTCCCCACCAAGCCCCTGGTCGTCTTCTCGCACCACTTCGCGTCCATCGCCGGCGCCGGCCCCATTATCGGCCCGACTACCGCACTGCTTTTCGGTTATGCGCCTGCCTGGATCTGGATCGTCGTCGGCGGCATCTTCATGGGCGCCGTCCATGACTACACCGCGCTCTTCATCTCCATGCGGGAGAAGGGCGAGTCCATGGCCACCGTCTCCGGCAAGTACCTGGGCCGCTGGGGCTTCGGCCTCTTCATCGGTTTCACCATCGCCATGATCGTCCTGGTTACTTCCGCCTTCCTCGGCCTCACGGCCACCGCACTCGGCTCCCTCGTCCCAGTCAAGGATCTGATGATCGACCCGGCCAACACGCTGCTGCACATCAAGGAAGTCAATGGCGTTCAGATGGGCTCCATTGGCGGCATCGCTTCCACGTCGGTCATCGTCATGACCTGCTTCGCCCCCATCGTCGGCTGGCTGATGTACAAGAAGAACATCCCGACCTGGCAGGGCGCCGCTCTCGCCGCCGTGGTCGGTCTCGTCTCTATCATCGCCGGCCTGTACTTCCCGGTTACGATTAACCCGAAGATCTGGATGGTCATCATCGCCTTCTACACCCTCATCGCCGCAGGCGTGCCGGTGTGGGCGCTGCTCCAGCCCCGTGACTTTACCAACTCGTTCATCCTCTACTTCGGTATCGCCATCCTGTTGATCGGCGTCATCGGCGGCGCCGTCACCGGTGTGGAACTGCAGGCCCCGGCCTGGAACATCGCCGGCGGCGAAGCCAAAATGGGCACCATCTGGCCGTTCCTCTTCATTACCATCGCCTGCGGTGCGATTTCCGGCTTCCACAACCTCGTGGCGGCGGGCACCGTCTCCAAGCAGGTGCCCAAGGAATCCCTCGCCCGGCCCGTCGGCTACGGCGGCATGATTCTCGAGTCCCTGCTGGCGGTCGTCGTGCTGCTCGCCGTCGCCGGCGGCCTGAAGTTCGACGTCTACCAGTCGATCGTCTACCCGACCGCCAAGGGCGTCGCCTCCAACCCGATGCTGGCCTTCTCGCTCTCCATGGGCATGCTGCTGAACAAGGCCATCGGCACGCCGGTCGCCTTCGGTACCGTCTTCGGCATCCTGATGGTCGAAGGCTTCGTCGTGACGACGCTGGACACAGCTGTCCGCCTCAACCGCTACCTGTTTGAAGAGCTGTGGACCGTGGCCTTCAAGGGCAAGGCCCCGGCTTTCATGAAGAGCTATCTTTTCAACGCTGGCCTTTCCGTAGTCATCATGTTCTACCTGGGCTACACCAACGTCTTCCAGATGATCTGGCCGATCTTCGGCTCTGCCAACCAGCTGCTCGCGGCGCTCAGCCTGATTGCCGTCACCGTCTGGCTGGCCCACCGCAAGAAGCCGACCTGGTTCACCATCATCCCGGCCGTCTTCATGCTGATCACCACGCTGGTCGCGCTCTACAAGCTGCTGATGACCAAGTACCTGCCGGCCGCCAACTGGCCGCTCGTCGTGACCGACGTCATCCTGATCGTCATGTCGATCGGCGTGTCGATCCTGGCGCTCAGCAAGCTGTTCAATCCCGGCAGCAAGAATGAGGCCGCCCCGCTGGCGAAGACTGGCGACTAGCACCACCGTACCGCTGTTACGGGGTCCACGCTGCCGGTAAGCTCGGAAATGTCCTGGCTCTTGGGATCGGAGGGCGTAAAGGTTCCGATGCCGACCCGGTTCTTCTCCGAGAAGGCGATGCGCTGGACGATCACGTCCTCCATCTTGCCGCCGTACTGATCTTTCAACATCTGGCGGCAGGCCGGGCAGAGGTCGCCCTCGATGTAAATGCCGTACTCCTTGTAGACCTCCTCCCGGACCTCGGGGGGGATCAGGTGGAGCGGCTCCTCGTGCATAGGGCACCCTTTGATGGGCATATTGAGACGCTAAGCGCGAAAGAGGACGGTCCTAGTGGCCGTCCTCTTTCGCGCATCCTGCTATTGATGGGGCGCTGCTGGTTCCTGCGGGGCCTGGGAGCCTGACGCCAGGGCGACCCGTCTGGCGCCTTCGACCAAAATCCGTAGGGCCGCGATGAGTTCCGGGTGCGATCGCCAATCCGGCGGAATGGGGTATGCCGCGGGCGTGACTGCCGCATGGGACTCCACTGACACCGCCTCCGACAAGGAGCAGGGTATGGCAGTATATGCCCCGGCTGCAGGCGAAAACCCACAGCCTGCCTCAACGCGGTCACGGCTAGGGCAAGGTCACGTCAAGTCGCGTCATCATCCCGCCGGGAAACTGCCCTTCGTTAACGACGTGCTTGAGATCCCGGTCCATGATCAGATACTCACCGGGCGCCGCGGGCGTTACAACCACATCCGCCGTGCCGCCCGGAGGCAGCAACAGCGTGCGGACTTCATGGGCGGCGGCACCCAAAGGGTATCCGTCTTCGCCGATTACCTGACCGACCAGGCCGCCGAAGTGGAGAAGATGCGTCGCAAATCCTGCGTTCAGACAACGCAGCAGCACTCGGCTGCCGGCAGTTGCGGCCACGCGGGCACCCATGGGCTGGCCCGACCCGTCGTCCGGGTCCAGCGTCGCCGGAAACGGCCGCCCGTTGATCAGCCACCAATCCGGACGGTACGTGAGCTGATCCTGCGGGATGCCTGCCCCCAGCCCGGCCTGCATGACCGTGTCCGCCTCTCCCAGAAGTACCACATGCTCCTGATCAAAAGCCGACCCCGTGCCTGCCCCGTAGGCCGTCCGGTTGGCCACTGGGTCCCAATCGGCGGGCCGGATTACCAGCGCCCCGTACAGCCCCATCAAGACCTGCTCTTCGGGTCGGGTCCCGCTCTCGTACAGAAAGGTGCCGGGCCGGGACGCCGGCAGCGCATAGGCCGCCGTTCCGCCAGGCGCGGCTGCCGCAGCAAAGGTGGAGAAGTCGGGCGCCGGCCCGGGGTTGTACGCCAGGGCCGGTACCATCAACGAGACCGCCCGGCTCAGCCCGTTGTGCAAGTTGACTTCCAACACCGTCCCCTCCGTTGCCGTAAGGACCGGCCCCGGCACCCGGAAGGAGCCTTCGGTGAAGGTATACCCCCAGGCCGGTACGGAGACGGGCCCTGCCGTCCCGGGCAAGGTAAGCGCGCCGGCCGCCGCCCACAAATCGACCGCCATCAGCTCAGCCTCCCCATCTCAGGCATCAGCGTGCCGGGCGGAAAAATGGCGATCATCGTCATCAAGCCGCCGGGAAACTCGCCCCAATTGGTGATCTGCGGCTCCTCATGGGAATGGAGCATGAAGTGGTATTCGCCCACTTCGTTGTAGGACGTCAGCCCCTTGGGAAGGTCGCCCTTGTACCCCAGGTAAGGGCTGCCGCTCCACATCGTCCACTGGGGCTCGCCGGTCTTCAGGTTCCGCAGATTCGGCACGAGCGTCGGAATGGGATTCTCCGGGGTGTAGCCGAGCCCCGTCCAGCGAAAGAGCGCGTCGTAGGTCTGACCGGCACCCAGCAGCACCGTGAAGCGCAGGTGCGACAGGTCAGCCGCGCCGTTGCGCAGGAGGCGGCCGTCCCGGGCCACCACCCGGGCATGGTTCCCGTGCGGATGCAGGGGATGCCCGTCGACGCCCGCCCCGACGTACCGCAGCAGCACCCGCTCTCCCGGTTCCGCCATGATCATGGCGCCGTACGGCTGCCACGGCAGGTGCGCTGCACCGTCCGGCGACATGGTGTCCGGCGAGCAGCGCCCATTGAGGGTCCAGTACCGGGGTTTGAAGGCCCCGGCATCATACGCCTGCCCCCGCTGCACCGCCAGATGAAGCTCGGGGTCAATCTCCGCCGTCAGCAGCAGGTACTCCCGGTCGAACTCCGTTCCGGTGCCCGCCCCGTAGGCGGTCCGGCTGCTCACCGAATCCCAGTCGGCCGGCCGGACCACCAGGGCGCCGTGCAGCCCCATGGGCACCTGCTTGTGCGGCTCTGTGCCGCTCTCGTACAGGTAGGTCCCGGGTGCCGCGGCCACAAAGCGGTAGACCATGGAACCGCCGGGGGGCGCCGCCTGCACCAGCGAGACCAGCCGGCTCCCTTCGTACTGCGGTGCTGACGGTTCCCAGCCCCCCGGCCCCTGAGCCTCCGCCCCTTCCTGTCCCGGAAACCGAATCGATACCGGCTCCGGCAGGTCATTAGCCAGGGTGACCGTGACCGTCTCCCCCTGGGTAACCACCAGCGTCGGCCCGGGAGACTGACCAAACCCCCACATATAGATGCTGTTGCCGTCAGGCGTACTGAGGAAGCCTTCCGTCGCCCGCAGCAGCCACTCTGCCACCGCCCCCGCCCCCTCTATGCATTGGGGCCGGTCTGCGGCCCCAGAGTGCCTGCCGGATGGATCCGCACGGTCGTCAGCATGCCGCCCGGTCCGAAACCGGCCACGTTGTTCCGGTGATAGCTGCGGCTCATCAGCGGGTACTCCCCCGGCGCCGGGGCCGTGAAGAGCACGTCGGCCGTCTGCCCGGCGCCGGTGTAAATCACGCTCCGGCGCTGTGTCAGGAGGGAGCCCAGCGGCTGGGCATCCAGCCCGATGACGGTCAGCGGGATCCCCGCAATCCGAATGGCATGCTGCTGGTACCCAAGGTTGATGAACCGGAGCAGTACGTGCTCCCCTTGGTTCGCCTGAATCAGACTGCTGTAACGCTGTGCGGGCAGGGCAACCCCTGGCAGCAGGGTGTCCGGGTAAGACCGGCCGTTCAGAAGCCAGTACTGGGGACGGTAGTCGGTCCAGTCAAACTCCTGTACGGCTGCAATCGCCGCGTGCACGTCCGGGTCCAGCTCCGTCAGGAAGATGAAATACTCCCGGTCAAAGGCGGTAGCCGGGTCGTTGTAGGCGAAATGATCCCCCGACTGCGGGCGGACCACCAGGGGACCGACCATGCCCATCTGGATGTGTTCCACGGGCTCGAAGTGACAGTGGTACATATAGGTGCCCGGATCCAGAGGCAGGTAATGGTACGTGAAATCCCGCCCTACGGGCACCGAAATGGAGGCCTCGGGCACACCGTCGTACAGGGGGATCTGGTTTGGAAACCCGTGAAAATGAATGGTGTGGGTGTCGTCCAGGTCGGGGCGCCCCGGGAGGCCCAAATTCGTCAGCGTCAGCTGCAAGACTTCGCCTTCGGCCGCCACCACCAGTGGGGCGGGCAACTCTGCCTTCCCCCGGTAGGCGTAAATCTCAGGTTCAGGCACTCCCGTCAGATCCACGAACCCGAACACATAGTGGGTACCCCCGTCAGGCGTCTGAATGACACCGTCGGTAGCACCGAGGCGCCGTGCCGTCACCACGGTCTCTCCCCCTTCATACGGGTTCATCGGCGCCGAAGCCGTTCTCTTCCGTCTGCCGGTAATCACCCGGCACGTCGGGCCCGGCGTGAATGATCCGCACAACCTTGAAGTCCGGCTGCCCCCGCATGGCGAAGGCCTTCAGCACGGGCAGGTACTCGCTCGCAAATTGCGGCGGATTGGTGCCGTCATGAACCGTGTTGCGGGATCCGCCGGCATAGGGCACCGTCAAATAGCACCGGCGCGCCGCCATAAATGCCGGCGTCAGGGTTCCGAACACCTCAAGGTCGATCAGGGCGTAGTCAGGGGCGAGCCCGCCTGAGACCGGATCCCAGTGATATGCCCGGTTCTGCCAGAAGAGATTCCGCTTCAGCGTGGGACTGCTGAACGGCGGCGCGCCCGACGGCAATGACTGCAGGAAGGGCAGGCTGTGTTTTTCGCTGACCAGCCCGGCCCCGTGCGGCAGCCCGTCGCTGTCCTCGGCGGTGGACGTGCACACGTTGGCCGCGATGGTGTTGCGGGAGATCTCTGCCGCCGAGGCGTCATCCAGCGCGATGCCGCCGCCCAGATCGGTCGCCACGTTTCCGATGACGTAGTTCTGCTCGATCCGAATGCGGTGCCGCCCCGCCCGCAGCAGCCGGATGCCCCCGCCGTCATCGTTCGACAGGTTCCCCTGAATCAGGTTCGCGAAAATCCGTACGTTCCCCGACCCGACGGAGAGCACGGCCGGCGGTTTTGGCTGCTCACCGCCGATCAGAATGCCACCCCCTTCGTCAAACGCCTCATTGTAAAGGATGCGGTTATGCCGGATGCGGCCGTCCGGGCTATACCCCAGGTGGGAAATACCCCCTCCGTATTCGGCGGAGTAGTTCCCGATGATCTCGTTGTGCTCGATCGTATAGCCGGCCGCCCCGTTGAAGATGCCGATCGCTCCCGCCAGACTGATGCCGCCGTTGCCCACAATGCGATTGTGGTGAATGTGGACGTCATGATTGTGGCAGTCACCCCGGTACGGCCGGCCGATGGTGATGCCACCGCCAAGCCCACCGCCGTTCCGCTCAATGACGTTGTTGCTGATCTCGAAGTCATTGCAGTGGGCGTTCAGCAAGATGCCGCCACCGGCCTCCGCCCTGCCCCGGGCGCCGGTAATGGTAAAGCCGTCGACACCCGGCCGGAAACCGTCATCCTCCTCGAATTCGCCTTTCCTGGCTACCACAGTGATTGCCTGCCCGCCGGGTACATCTCCGGGGCCATCAAGCGCTACCCGGCTCATCAGGTCGCGCCACGCCGCCTCGTTCTGCCGGAAGAACGCCCCGTTCAGCACGGTCGCCTTGTAGCCCATCCCCTGGAGCCGCACGTTCTTGTGCAGCACGATATTCTCCCGGTACGTCCCCGGCCGCACGATAATCAGCGTCTGCTCCCCGTCAGCATGGTCAATCGCTTGCTGAATGCCCCGAGCCGGTGTCACTTCCACCACGTCCGGTTCATAGTCGTCGCCAAGCAGATGGAAGGTGATGCCGGTTGGGCTTACCTTGCGATTGGCCGCCTGCACCAGGAGTTGATGCGCGCCCTCGTCGGTGTTGCGGGGGATCTCCACAACAATCGTGGCGTCGGTCCAGGTGCGGACAGGCAATTTCCGGTCGCCCAGCTTTACACGCCCCGGCCTGGTTCCGAACCCGGCGCCCCGAATGGTCACAGTCCGCCTCGTCCCCCGCCGGCTCCAGATCGGCTCCACCTGCCAGACCTGGGGCGTATCCGGGGAGATCGCCAGGCCCGGCACCTGACCGCCCTCGTCCGGATTGGCACCCACCGGCAGGATCGCCACGTCGGCGTAGGTGGTCTTGCCGGGCCAGACGTCAAAGACCAGGTGGAGCGTCTGGTAGAGCGGGTTGAAACCAGGGTTCGGCCGGTCCGGATCACCCGGATCGTTGCCCACCACCCGGTACATGCCGGGCGCCACCCCAGACGGAATGGGGACATTTGCCGTGTAGGTGGACGGCAGCAGCACCTCAAAGACGCCGTTGGCGTCGGTCTCCACGGTTCGCAGCAGGCGCCCCGTATAGTCCCTAATTCCGACGGGCGTATATGCCAGGGGCTTCTTTTCAAGGTAGTAGGGGCTCGCCGGATCGGTCTCAAGGTTCAGGTCATCGGCGACCAGCCCGATCATCCGCCCGGCCACCGGCACATCCGTGTACAGCCAGAAGTCCGTGGTGGCGTTTTGTTCCGGCTGCAGGGTGATCCGCTTTTTGTCCCGCGCAGGTTCGACATAGGGCGGCGTGGTATGCATCAGAAGGAAAGCGTCGCCTTCCCCGGTGTTTTCAGCGCCTTCGGCCAGCACCTTGTACCCGGGCGGCGGCACCACCTCCACCACGAAATCGCCCGCATCCAAGCCCGTAAAAGCCCAACCGCCATCGAAGAGGCCCGGTTTGATCTGGTTGCCCAGCCGGGGCAGCTCGATGCAGTTCGGGTCCACCGACCCGTCGAAGGTGGTGCAACCGGCCGGATGCTGCCAGGCATCCGTCTGCACCGACTGCAGCAGGGTCAGGCCGCCCCCGGCTTCGGGCCGGTACAGGTTGACTGTGACCCGGGGAATGCCCGGTTCGTAATCCTCAGCCAGTGCGAACCGCGGGTCGGTCTCGTTACGCATGACGCCGTAATAGACCACCCCGCTGATCCCGCCGTTGGGCTGGCCAGCGGCCGGGTACTGCTTCATGCCCCAGTCAATCCGGTTGGTGCTCCCTGCCCCGGTAAAGATGGCCATCAGCAGGTTCGGTGGATACGGGACCGGCTGTGCGCCCGGCGTGCCGGCATCGGGATTGGCGGTGAGCCCGGTCGTGGCAAAGCGGGCAAAGCCCAGTTCCGCCACAGTAAAGGCCTCCAGCTCGAATACCTCTGGTAGCTCAAACCGCCCCTGTCCGTCGGTGACCGTGCCATACTGAATGGACCCATCTTTAAAGCGCGTGCCGATCTCGATAAAGGGAATGCCCGGCTCCCCTGGATCCTGCAGGCCGTTCTCGTTCTCGTCGTAGAAGACAGTCCCCTCAATCCGGCCGAACCAGCGGGGAATCAGGATGTCACCCATCGCCACCGTCTGCCCCGGATCCATGTGAACCGTCCGAAACGAGATGATAAAGTCCAGCGGATCATCCCAGGTAGCCAGCTGGTACAGCCCCGGGGGGACGTTGGGAATGACAAAGGTTCCGTCCGTCTCGCCCCGGCCCAGGTACACTTGCTGGTCCGTATCGCCGATATCGGTGAGGGCAACCCACGGTCTGTCGACCGGCTGGCCGGGCAGCACCTTGTTCTCCTGGCGCCCCTCCACAATGCCAATGACGCGGCCGGTCACCACACCGACGGGCTGACCAGGGCCCGGCACTGGGAATTGCATGGGCCGCGCGAATCCGATGGCGACCAGGGGCGCCTGGAACCCCTCCTCGGCCAAATAGCCGTCGTTGCCTTCTTCAATCCAGGCATCGATCGCATGAGTGCCCTCAATCGTGGTCGTCTGCACCCAGTCGGTGCCGTCCGGGGGAATGGCCTGCACTTCATATTTGCCGGGAGCCAGGTTTTCTACGACCAGCTCGCCGTTCGCATCGGTGAACAGCGAGAGCACATTGCCGAAGTAGTCGACCGTCACCTCGCCGACGGTATCCGCGAGGACGACGCGGAAGCCTTCCAGCCCCGGCTCCAGGGGTATGTCGTCCTCCCCGTTGACAGGGTGGTTGTCATGAAAGACTCGTACCCGGATTTTCGACAACGGCAGCGGATGGGGCTGTAGGGCAACGGTGACGTCGGTCTCACCATCGACCGTCACCCACTCGCCGCCCAGTTTATGCCCCGGCGCCCGCACGGTCACGAGATAGCGCCCCGGCGGCACTTCGACGGTGGCGGACCCGGAATCGCCCGTGACCGCCACCGGGCTGTGACTGGCGCCCGGGCTCAGGGAAGGCCAGCGGGACGGGTCGGGGTCACGGGGATCCCGCACGTTGTTCTCGTTGACCAGGAACGCGAACTCGGCCAGCGGCTCGGCGGTTCCGCTTCGGACGGCCTTGATGGTCAGGAATGCCATCGTTCAACCTCCCGCGCCAGTATCCGGACCATCTTATGATTTTGGCGATGCAATGCACCCACATGGCTTCAGCACCCTCCGGATGCATAGGCTTGGGGCAAAAGGGGGGCGCCGCATGCACGTACGGGCCTACCTGCGGGTCTCCACGGACGAACAGGCGGAAGAAGGGTTCAGCCTGCCCACCCAGCGGCAGCGGATGACCGACTTTGCCCGCTCCCAGTGGGGCGATCATCCGGATGTGAATTGGTACGTCGACGACGGGTACAGCGCCAAGGATACCGAGCGGCCCGGGCTCCGGGCCCTGCGCCGGGAGGCGGGGCCCGGCGACACGGTGCTGGTGCTGCGCCTGGACCGGCTCACCCGCTCCGTGCTGGACCTGTACACCATGCTGAAGGAATGGGAAGAACGGGGCGTCTTCTTCCGGTCGGTAACGGAGCCCTATGACACGCAAAAGCCCGAAGGGCGGTTCATGATCGGGCTCCTGGCGCTGCTCGCGGAGTGGGAGCGCCTGCGCATCTCCGAGCGGGTCAGGGAAGTGATGCTTCACACGGTCCGCTCAGACCGGCGCCACCTGAGCAAGCCGCCCCTCGGGTACGACCTGGCGGGCGGGCGCCTGCGCATCAACGATGCCGAGGCCCGCCTCGTGCGAGAGATTTTCCGGCTGTACATGGGCGGCAGTGGGACCCGCGCCGTGGCCGCCGAGTTGAACCGGCGGGGCGCCCGCACCAAGCAGGGCGCCCGCTGGACCGACTTCGCCGTCAGCTACGTACTGAGAAACCCGGTGTACATGGGGAAAGTCTCCTGGCAGCGGATTCAGTCGCGGGGCAAGCGGGCGGGCGGTCGCCATATGAACCCGGACGCCGTCCTGGTCGATGGCGATCACCCGCCCCTGGTGCCGTCCGCCCTGTGGCAAGCAGCTGCGGCCCGCCTGCGGCAAGGGCGCGGCAAGGCGCCCCGCACCGCCGGCAGCCCCCATCCCCTGACGGGATTGGCGGTCTGCGGCCTGTGCGGGGCGCCGGTCCACGGGGTGACCCAGCGGCGGTACCGGAACGGGGCGGCGGTGCCGGGCCGGGAGCGGCGCTATTACCGCTGCAGCGGCCGGGAGGCGGACGGAGTATGCACCCTCCCGTATCTCCCGGCCGATGCGCTGGAGCAACGAGTGCTCGCCGCCATTCCGCCCCTGGCGGCGCCCGGCGACTTGGTGCGCATCGTGGCCGCGTTCAGCGGGGAGGAGGCGGGCGATGACCGCCGGCAGCGCCAGCCGGGCCTGAAGGCCGAGCTGCGCCGCTGCGGGCAGGCGGTCCGGCGCTGGGACGAAGCTTACGAAGCGGGCGACATCAGCCGGCACGAGTGGCGGGAGCGGACTCTGCCCCTGCAGGCCCGCCGGCGGGAACTGCAGCGCGAGCTCGCCGAAGCGGCGGAGACGACGGCGCCTGACCCGGGCGCCGTCGCGGGCCTGCTCGCCCGCCCTGAGAACGTGTGGGGCGCCCTGCAGGCGGGCGAGCGCCGGGTCGTGCTGCACTGCCTGGTGGCATCCGTCGCCGTCCTTCCGGACGGAACGGTCACGGTCACTCCGCGCATGTTTTGCTGAGCGCCGCCTACCGCTGCACGCGGGCAGTCAGGAACTCCGGTACGTTCTCGGGCGGGAGCGGACGGGAGACCAAGTACCCTTGCCCGTGGTTGCAGCCCATTGTAAGCAGCGAGGCAATCTGCGCTTCGGTCTCGATTCCCTCCGCGATCACCGTCAGGTTCAGACTCCGGGCGATGCTGACCACGGCCTCCACCAGGGCTGTGTCCCGGCTGCTTCTCCCCAGCCCGGCGACAAAGGACCGGTCGATCTTGATCGTATCCGTCGGCAACCGCTGCAAATAGTGCAGCGACGAATAGCCGGTGCCAAAATCGTCAATGGCCAGGCTGATCCCCTGACACTTCAGCTGCTGCAGAGTGCTGTCAATCTCGTCGTTATCCCGCACGAGCACGCTCTCCGTAATCTCAAGCTGCAGACTTGCCGGCCTGAGGCCCGTCTCCTGCAGGACCGCGGCGACAGCCTCCGCGAGCGCAGGCTGGTGAATCTGCCGGGCAGACAGGTTGACGCTGACCCGGAACGGCAGCAGCCCCAGCAGCTGCTCCCAGGACCGCGCCTGGCGGCAGGCTTCATGCAGTATCCAATCGCCCAGCGGCAATATCAGCCCCGTCTCCTCCGCTAGCGGAATGAAATCCGCCGGTGGGAGCAGCCCGCGCTCCGGATGGTGCCATCGCACCAGGGCCTCCATCGATTTGACGGTGCGCGTCTGCAGATCGACAACGGGCTGGAAGTGCAGGGTGAACTCCTCTCGCTCCAGCCCCCGGCGCAGCTCGCTCTCGAGCCTCAGGCCGGCGCCGGCCACATCCAGGCTCGGCCGGAAGATGACATAGCGCCCCTTCCCCTCCCGCTTCGCCTGATACATTGCGATATCCGCCTTGCGCAGCAGTTCACCGGGATCGCGGGAAGATTCATTCCTCACGATGCCGATGCTGGCGGTGACAAACACCTCCTGCTCCCCCAGCCGGAAAGGCGCCCCGAATTCGCCCAGCACGCGCTGCGCCACGTGAGTGATCACGTCCGGGAGGGCATGGCCATCCAGCAGAATGGTGAACTCGTCGCCGCCGAAGCGGGCGACCAGGTCGGTGCTCCGCACGCACCGCTGCAGGCGCTGTGCCGTCTGGACAAGGAGCTGGTCTCCAGCCTCGTGCCCCAGGCTGTCGTTGACGACCTTGAAGCGGTCCAGATCGAGAAAGAGCAACGCGATCGTTCCCGCGCTCCGCTCCTCCACGGCCTCCCCGAGGCGGCGCAAGAAGCACGCCCGGTTGGGCAGCCCGGTCAGTGCGTCGTGCATCGCCTCATGGCGGGTCCGTTCAAACAGGCGCGAGTGCTCCACCGCCAGTGCGGCCCGCCCGGCCAACTCCATCACCACGCTGGTGTCCCCGGCAGAGTACCGGCGGCGCCGGACCCCGGCGACAAAGACAATCGCGCCCAGGGCCCGGCCGCGGACCATCATGGGAGCGACAAGGCAAGAGATCTGCCCGGCCTTCAGCTGCGGCAAGCCTTCGCTGTCGCCTCGGATGCTCTGCGGCTGACCGGTAAGGACGGCCTTCTCGAGCCGGTCGGTCAGGAGTTCGCCTTGTCGCAGCTGTGCCAGCAAAGGCAGCTGGTCGGGGTCGCCTGCGACTTCGGCTACACACTCCAGGCCGGTCCGGTCATCGATTAGAAAGACCATGCACCCGTCGCACAGGTGGGCCGTGGCCAATTCGGCCACCCGCCCCAGCATGGCCCTGGCGTCCAGCGTTGCCTGGAGGGCGGCTCCGGCCACAGCCAGGAAGCGGTGGGTCTCCTCCATCCACTTCCGCTCTGTCAGATCCTTAGCGACGCAGTAAATGCCGGTCACGGCACCGTCCACAATAATCGGCAGGGCGGTGACCGCCCAATAGAGCGGATAGCCGTCGCGGTGGCGGACCCTGATTTCGTAATTGGTCGCGCCGTGCCGGGCGCCGTTCCGCTGCGTCTCATGCTGGGGCTGATCACCCGGGAAAGTAACCCGCAGGTGCCCCCGTCCAAGCAGTTCCTCCCGGGAGAATCCGGTCAGGCTCTCCATGGCAGGGTTAACGTCCGTCATGTTGTTATCCAGGTCGAAGCAATACACGGGATCGGAGTTATGGGTGAACAGGGAGCGGTAGCGCTGCTCGTTCTCGGCGAGCCTGCGCTCAATCTCCTTGCGCTCCGTAATGTCGGTAGCAATGCCCGCAATGGCATAGGGTTCACCCTGTATGTCAAGAAACGGGAATTTTAGCACCATAAAGGTTCGCTCGCCGTCCGCCATGGGAACGTGCTCTTCCAGCGAGACGGGCGCCCGTCGGGCCAGCACCCGCTGGTCGCTCTCCTGTGACTCCTGCGCTGTCATGAGCGGAAACAGCTCAAAGTCATCGCTGCCCAACACCCCTGCCGAGCTGATCCCTACGCAGCGGGCGAACTCGGCGTTCGCCATCAGGTAGCGGCCTTCCAGGTCCTTGACGAAAATGGCCGCCGGCGCCGTATCCAGCAGTGCGGTGAGCCGTGAGACCATGGCCGCGGTGGCGTGCGCCTTCGCGTGCCGGTCGGACATATCCTCTGCGGTCACCAGGATGGCGCCGGATTCACCCGGAGTCAGGCAGAAGGCGGCAGGCAGGCTGCTGCCATCGCCGCGGCGGACGAACGCCTCGAACCGCACCGCCTGCCCGTGGGCTGCCGTCTCCAGAGCCGTCCGGGCCCGGTCGGCCTCATGCTCGCGGATCAAGTCAAGGAACCGGCGCCCCTCCAATTCGTTGAGCGGGACGGCGAACAGTGCAGCAGCTGCGTTGTTGACAACTTCGAGCTGACCGCCAGACCCTACCCGGAACGTAGCCAGGAGCACAGATCCGGCCATTGCCTGGCTCTCCATTTTTGTTCACTCCGTCTCTGACGCCGAGTGCCGGCTGCATGTAACAGTAATATCATTATATATAAGGTATTAAACGCCTTCCATCCCAATGGGTGATCTTGCGGAGAAAGAAGAAGGCGGACGCCGGTCTCCACCGGCGCCCGCCATCGCCCTAGAACTCACGCCCCGCAGCCAGGGCCATCTCGGACAGCAGTCTGACCCCCACTGCGATGCAGCCTTCATCCACCCGGAAAGCCGGGTGGTGGAAGCCGTGCGGCCCCGCCGAGCCCAGCCAGAAGAAGCAGCCCGGCACCCGCTCCTGGTACACGGAAAAATCTTCGGAGGCCATGGTCAAGGCGGCCTCAGCCACGCCGCCGGCGCCCAACACCCGGGCTGCGACGCCCAGCGCCAGAGCCGTCGCCTTTGGCTCGTTGTTCACCGACCCAACCATTCGCTCATATTCGAATTCCACAGTGCAGCGGTACCCATCGGCAATGCCGCGGGCGATGCCTTCCAGCAGCGCCGGCATGGCCTCGCGCACGGCGGGCGCCAGGCACCGGACCGTCCCTTCCAGTTCGGCGTGGTCGGGAATCACGTTGAAGGTGGTTCCCCCCGCCAGGCGGCAGACGCTCACCACCACGGGCTCCAGGGGATTGACCGCCCGGCTGACGGCCGTCTGCATGCCGATCAGTACGGCGGCCGCCGCCACCAGCGGATCGCGGGTCATATGCGGCATGGCGCCGTGGCCGCCCGTGCCCCGAATGGTCATCCGAAACCGGTCGGAAGCGGCCATCAGCGGGCCTTCCCGGAACGCGGCAACCCCCACGGCATGGCCCGGACTGTTGTGCAGCCCGAACACGGCATCCACTCCGTCCAGGGCACCGTCCGCCACCATCGCGGCCGCCCCCCGGGTAATCTCCTCGGCGGGCTGGAAGAGCAGCCGCACGGTGCCGCACAATTCGGCCCGGCGGGCCAGCAGCTGCTCGGCGGCGCCCAGCAGAACCGTCGTGTGCACATCATGCCCGCAGGCGTGCATCTTGCCCGGCGTCAGGCTGGAAAAATCCACGCCTGACTGCTCGGTCACCGGCAGCGCATCCGTATCCGCCCGCAAAGCGATCACAGGCCCGGCGCCTCCGCCCCCGGCAATGTCAGCCACCACGCCGGTACCGGCACAGCGGCGGGGCTGCAGCCCCAGCGACTCCAGCGCCGCTTCAACGACGCCGGCCGTCCGGTGCTCTTCAAACGCCACTTCCGGGTGCCGGTGCAGATCGCGCCGGATGGCGATCAGATCCAACATCAGATCGTCACCCCCGCCACTTGAGAATCTTGGGATCGCAGTTGTTGATCTCCGCGAGCTTCTCGCCCTGGTTGACCCGGTCCAGGCGGGAGAGTTCGCCCGCCAGGTGCTCATCGGCCAGCTTGAGGATACGGGCCACGTCTTCACGGGGAACGACCACCACACCGTCATCGTCGCCCATAATCAAATCGCCCGGATTGACCGGCACACCGCCGCACTGCACCGGCACGTTGATGGCTCCCGGCCCTTGCACGCCGTAAATCCGGGGGGTAATCGCCCGGGCAAAGGTCGGGAAGCCGTAGCCGACAATGCCGGCCCGGTCGCGCACGGCCCCGTCCACCACAATGCCGTTAATTCCGCGCTTTTGCATGTAGTAGCCGATCCGCTCGCCAATGATCGCCGCTTCCCGATAGCCGCCGGCGTCGACCACAATCACGTCGCCGGGCTGCGCCACATCGGCCACCTTCTGAATAAACAGGGCGTCGCCGGGGCGGGTCAGCACCGTGACGGCGGGGCCCAGCACCCGCATGCCCCAGGCCAGCGGCTTGATCTCATGGTGCATGATGCCGTAGGCCGCCATCGAATCGCCGACCTTGGCCACGTCGTGCTTGCGGAAACCTTCCACCAGAGCCGGGTCGGGCCGTTCAATCCGCTCGTTCACAACCCCGTAGTGCATGTGCCGTTCCATAGGCCGTTGTTTCACCTGCTCCCGCCAAACTCCAGCAAGAATGCCGCGATCCCATGCTCATGCCGCCGCAGGCCCTCCACCGTCACGTACTCGTTGGCGCTGTGGGAGCGGCCGCCGTGCCCCAGCCCGCCGAATGCGACCGGCAGGCCGAGCACTTTGGTAAACAGGTAGTGCGGAGCCGCCCCGGCGGACCGGGGCCAGACTTCCACCGGCCCCTGCGCCACCGCCCGGGCCGAGCGCACAAGCGCCTGCGTCTCCGGCGACGACGGCGAGTTCTGCGACGCCGGGTAGGCGTTCTGCACACGGATGCTGATATCCGGGAAACCCTGCTCGTCCAAATGGCGGCGCAGGGTGTCAACCACCTGCGCAGGCTCCATGTCGGGCACCAGGCGGACGTCGAGCTTGGCCCGGGCCTCCCGGGGAATCACCGTCTTGGTGCCTTCGCCGCTATAGCCGCCCCAAATGCCGTCCATATTCAGGCTGGGTTCGTACAGGTACTGCTTGAGGAGGTCGACTCCCGCCAGGCCCGGCCACTTATAACACCGGGCGCCCTGCTCCTGCAGGGGCACCTCGGCGTCAAAGTTTCGCTCCAGCTCGGCCAGCAGGGCCATTTCGTCGGGGCCCGGTGCCGCCACGGCATCGTAAAAACCGGGTACGATGGTTCGCTCTCCCGGCCCCTTCATGCTCGCCAGGGCCTGCACCAGCCGCCACGCCGGATTGGCGATCCAGGCGTTGTGCATGGCGTGGATCTCCCGGTCGCACGGGCCGCCCCAGTCGCCGCCTGCGCAGGCCAGCTCCATATAGAGCAGCCCTTTGAACCCGAGGTACAGAATCGTCTTGCCCGCCGCGTTCTCGCCGAAGTACGGCTGGAAGACGCAATCGGCCTGCCGCAGTCCATCGCGGTGGGCTTGAATAAAGGCGGGGAGGTTGCGGCTGCCGATCTCCTCCTCGCCTTCAATCATGAACCGGATGTTGACCGGCAGGGGCCGCCCCGCCTTCCGGAACGCTTCGATGACATTGATGAACCCCGCCACACAGCCCTTGCTGTTAAAGGCGCCTCGCCCCACGACCGAAGGGCCGTGACCGGGCAGGTCCAAAATCTCCCCGGCGAAAGGCGGCGCCAGCCAGCCGGGCTCCCCGGCGGGCTGGACGTCGTACAGTTCATAGAACAGCACCGTGCGGGGCGCCCCGGCGTCGAGGTAGCCATACACCATGGGAAAGCCGCCCGTCTCCACTAAGTCGCACGTGGCGCCCAGGGAGCGGATCTTCTCCCGCAGCAGCTCTGCCATCTCCCGGACGCCCGGCCCCTCGGCGCTGACGCTCGGCTGCCGGATGTACCGCTGCAGCTCGGCGACGTGGTCCCCCAGGTCTGCATCGATCCGGTCGCAGATCGCCTTCAAGATCATTTGTAGAACACGGGCACCGGCTGGCCCTTCTGTTCCCAGAACTCCTCGCGAATCGCCTTCTCGTCCGCCTCTTTCTGCAGCAGCGTAGGCAGCAGTTCCGCCGCCTGGGCCGGGCTCAGGAAGACGATGCCGTTGTCATCGGCGACGACGATGTCGCCGGGGTTGACCACCACGCCCCCGCACTGCACGGGCACACGTACGGCGCCGTGGTTGCCGATGCGGCGGCCGACCAGGGCCGAAACGGTCCGGGAGAAGCAGGGGAAGCCCAGCGCCTCGAACTCCAGCGTATCGGTCACGGCGCCATCCACGATGAGGCCGGCGATGCCCAGCCGAATCGACTTGAAGGTGCTGACTTCGCCGGCGCAGGCGTGCTGCCGGTCACCACCCGTGTCGACCACCAGCACGTCGCCGGGCTTGACCAGCTCATACGCCTTGCTGATGCCCGCGATATCCATGCCGTCCGTACGTACGGTAAAGGCCGGGCCCACCACCTTACATCCACGGTAGACGGGCCTGATCGACGGGTCTGCGAAACCGATGTTCAGGAAGTGGCCCACCGTCGCGGGCGTCGTCAGCCGGTACTGTTGGGTCAGATTCGCCGCGGGGCGCTCGTAGTCGGGTCCGACGAAGATGCCCATCTTACTTGCCCCCCTGCGCCTTCTTGGCGGCGGCGTCGGCTTCGGCAATCAGGGCGCTCATGCCGATCATGTCCGCAATGTGGCCGCCCGCTTTCACTTTGGCGGCCATGTCAACCTCCTTGACTTCAATCGCCTCGGTCTTGGCAACGATCTCCGCGATCCGCTCCTGCGGCACCACCACCACGCCGTCGTCATCGGCGACAATCAGGTCGCCGGTCCGCACGGCAACGCCGCCGCAGACCACCGTCCCGCCGGTGGTGCCCACCGTCCGGTTGCTGCCCACCCGGGGGGTAATATGCCGGGCCCACACCGGGAAGCCCAACTCCCGGACGCTCGCCACGTCCCTCACAGCCCCGTCGACCACGACGCCCAGCACGCCCTTCTGCATCGCCTCCATGCTGGTCAGTTCACCCCACATGGCCCCGTTGGGGTCGCCTTGCCCGTCAATCACCAGCACGCAGCCGGCGGGCACTTCGCCCAGGGCCTTATGGCACGTGATGATGCCGGTCGGGTAGGCCTCCACGGTATAGGCAGGGCCGATCACCGTCTTGCCCGGCGTGATGCACTTCATGCCGGCGTCCATCGTCTGGGTCTTGGCCAGCGCGTCGCTGAAGCCGGCGGCCGGAAGGAATTGATACATAGGATGATCCTCCTGTGAGGGCCAAAGTTAAATGCTTTGTCGATCGAGGTTGATAAAGTGCCGGCAGCGGTCGCCGCGCACGGTCCAGACGCAGCGGGCCACGCACGGCCCGTCACCCGGGCCATAGGTGTACCGGTCAATTACCAGGACCGGCATGCCGGGCCGCAAGCCCAGCTCATGACTTTCAAAGGGATCGGCCAGGCGGGGCTCCACATACTTCTTCGCCCTGGTCAGTTCCAGGCCCAGCTCGGAGAGCAGGGTCAGGAAGGCGCCGTCCCGAACATCTTCCGCCCGCAGGGTCGGGGCCAACGTCGCCGGGAGCGTGGTCCGCTCCAGCAGCACGGGCGCCCCGCCCACCAGCAGCGTCCGCCAGATGCCGATCAGGTGCGTATCCATGCTGACGCCGAAGAGGCTGGAATTGACAGGGTCCATGGGCAGCTTTTCAAAGGAGACCAGCCGGATCGAAAGCTGCTGCCCCTGCCGTTCTACCTCGCGCTTGAAGTTGTAAAAGCCCAGCAGATCATACTCAATGGTCGGCGTAGCCACAAACGTTCCCTTTCCGGGCACCCGGCGCAGGACGCCCTCCGTCACCAGCTGCAAAATCGCCTGCCGGACGACGCTGCGGCTCACCCCGAGCATCTCGGCCAGGTCCAGCTCCTTGGGGAGCGCCTGGTCGGGGCCAAAGGTGTGGTGCCGGATCGCCTCCCGCAGCTGATCTTTCAGCTGGTGATACAGCGGAAGCGGGGAATCGGCTGTCAGGGGCCCAAGGCGAAAGGGCATTTCGGCCATCTGCTCTGCTTCCTTTCAACGAGAGAAGGGTTACGGCGGGTGTCAGCGCCGGAGAGTCGGGTCGAGCTTGTCGCGGGCCCAGTCGCCCAGCAGGTTGAAGCCGAGGACGGTGATCATGATCGCCACGCCCGGCCATGTGCCGAGCCACCAGGCGTTGTTCAGGTACGCCCGCCCCTCGGCCAGCATCATGCCCCAGGTGGGCGTGGAAGGCGATACGCCGAGCCCGAGAAAGCTGAGGCCGGACTCCAGAATGATCACAAAGCCCAGATCCAGCGTCGCCAGCACGATGGTCGTGGGCGCCACATTCGGGAGAATATGCTTGATCAGTATGCGGAACGGCTTGCTGCCCAAGGCATGGGCCGCCTCGACGAAATCCCGCTCTGCTGTAGAAAGCACCTGCCCGAACAGAATCCGGGCGTACTGCACCCAGCGGGTCGCCACGATCACCAGAATCAGATTCTGCAGCCCGGGGCCGGTGATGCCGATGACCGCCAGAGCCAGCAGGATAAACGGCACGCCCAGCAGCAGGTCGACCAGCCGCATGATCACGGTCTCGACCACGCCCCGGTAGAAGCCCGCCATCAGACCGAGCAGCGTGCCGACCACGGCGGTTAGAGAGACGGAGATGATGCCGATGAACAGCGAAATGCGGGCGCTGTAAAGGACCCGGGCCCAAATGTCGCGGCCCAGCTGATCGGTGCCGAGCCAGTGCGGCGGGCCGCCCGCAGGCGGCACGAAGCCCGGCGGCTTCAGGCGGGAGAAGAGGTCCTGGGCGTTCGGCGCGTAGGCCGAGAGCACGGGGGCCAGAATCGCCATCAAGATGACCAGGGCGATAATCACCAGGCCCACGGCCCCGCCGTAGTTTCGCCGGCGGGGCGGCGCCTTAATGGCGCTTGCCCCCTGAGGCGATGCTGATGCGGGGATCGAGGACGCCATAGATCATATCAACTCCCAGGTTAAGTGAGACGAAGACCACCGAAATCACCAGTACGACGGCCTGCACCACCGGGTAGTCGCGCCCCATGATGGCGTCGACCGACAGACGGCCAACGCCGGGCCACGCGAAGACCGTTTCGGTGATTACCGAGCCGCCCAGCAGGCTGCCAAACTCCAGGCTGATCACCGTCACGATGGGAATCATGGCGTTGCGCAGCGCATGCTTGATGATGACGACAAACTCGGAGTTGCCCTTGGCCCGTGCCGTCCGCACGAAGTCCCGGCGCAGCACCTCCAGCACATTGGAGCGGGTCAGGCGGGCCATCCGGGCCGACGAGTACGAGCCCAGCGCCAGGGCCGGCATGATCAGCGCCTCCAGGCCACCGCCGCCCAGGGCGGGCAGCCACTTGAGGTTGACGGAGAAGAGCAGAATCAGCAGAATGCCCATCCAGTAGACGGGCATGGCCTGTCCCAGCAAAGCCACGGCCATGACGGCCCGGTCGAAGAACGTGTCCTTCTTGATGGCGGCGATAATCCCGGACGGAATGCCAATGCAGAGCGCCACCGCCATGCCAGCGAGGGCCAGCCGGAAAGTGGCTGGCACTCGCTGCAGGACGAGACCGAGGGCGGGGGCCGCCTGGCGGTACGAGTAGCCAAGGTCGCCGTGCAACAGTCCCCACAGGAACTTGCCGTACTGCACGTAGATCGGCCGGTCCAGCCCGAGTTCGCTGCGGAACCGGGCCACTTCGGCGGCCGGCGTCTCCGGCGGCAGCAGGACCAGCGTGGGGTCGCCGGAAAGCCGCTGGAGCAGGAAGACCAGGGTCACCACGCCCAGCACGGTGAGCACGGCATAGATAAGACGCTTGAGGATATACGTTCGCATGGCGTCCCCCCTCCCGGCAGACCGGAGCGGCACTTAGTTGGCGGCGATCTCGAGAATCCGGATGCGGCCGTCGGGACGGGGCTTCCAGTTCACCTTGTCGTTAGTGGCGGAGAGCAGCTGGTACTGCAAAATGGGCACACCGGCGCCTTCGCTCTTGATCAGTTCAAACGCCTTGGCGTAGGTGGAGACCCGTTCGGCGGGGTTGCTGCTGGCGCGGCCCTTGACGATCAGGGCGTCCAGTTCCGCGTTCTTGTACGTGGAGAGGGCGCCGGTGCCGCTGAAGAAGGCCGTGATCTGCGGGTCGATGTCAAACCAGATGTTGTTGCCGCCCATCAGGAAGACGGGCGAGATCTTCTTGCCCTTCAGCAGGGTAAGGAACTGGCTGTACTCGGTGGGCTTGACATTGGCCGTAATGCCGACGGCGGCCAGCTGCTGGGCGATCGCCTGGGCGATATCCTTGTCCAGCGGGTAGGTGCCGTTCTGAGAAACGAGGTCAATGGTGACGCCGGAGCCGAGGCCGGCCTTTGCGAGGTAATCCTTCGCCTTGGCCGGATCGTAAGGCAGCGGGGTAATTCCGGAGGGCCGCCCGGGAATGACGGAGCTCATGGAAATGTCGAGGGGGCTGGCGTAGCTGCCGAGCAGCGCCTCGAGAATCGGCTTGGGGTTGACCGCGTGGGCAACGGCGAGGCGAAACTCCTTCTTGTCGGCCGGAGCGACGGAGATGTTGAAGTTCAACATCTGAATTTGGGCGCTGGGGGTGGTGACGACCTTCAGGCCCTTCGTGCCTTCCACGGTCTTGACCTGGTCGGCGGGAATGGCGGCGATAATGTCGATCTGGCCGCCCTGCAGGCCGGCGATTCGGGTGGCCATTTCGGGCACCGGGCGCCAGATCACCTTGGGAATGGCCGGCTTGCCGCGCCAGTGGTCGGTGACGGCTTCCACGATGACATGGTCATCCTTGACCCATTCGACGAACTTGTAGGGGCCGGTGCCAATAGGATTCTTGGCGAAGTTCTCGTCGCCCTTTTCCTTGATGTACTTCGGCGGAATGATCAGCAAGTTGCTCATGCGGGCCAGGAAGATGGGGTCGGGCTCGCTGAGCGTGAAGCGGACGGTCTCGGCGCCCACGACTTCGACCGACTTGATCAGGGTGTAGTAGGTGGCCTGAGCCGCCTTCTGGGCGGGATCCTTCAGGCGGTCGACGGTGAACTTGACGGCGTCGGCGTTGAACTCCTCGCCGTTATGGAACTTGACATCCTTGCGCAGGGTCAGTTCCCAGACGGTGTCGCTGACCTGCTTGTACGACGTGGCGAGGGCGGGCTGAATCGACATGTCCTTGTCCCGCAGCAGCAGTCCGTCGAAGATGTTGTGGACGATGTTGCCGGTGTTGGTGTCCGACTGCTTCTGGGGGTCCATGGTCACGGCGTCGGCCGCCTGAGCGATGACGACCTGAGTCAGCGGGGCTTTGGCCGCAGGGGCGGGAGCAGGGGTTGCGGGGGCTGGCGTCGTCGGGGCCGGGGCTTTGCTACAGCCGGCCACAACGGCCACCACGGATGCCAGGGCCAATGCCACAGTCCATCGACGGGTCCACGTGCTCTTCTGCATTTCGTTGCCACCCTCTTCGCTCAAGTTCAGCCATCCAATCTGAGCCGGACCCTGGACCATGTGTTTCCATTTGTACGGTTCAAGCACCAATATAGGAAACCATGTCCGTACATAGTACATCATTCGTACTGACATGGATAATTCCTGCATTGTTTTTTGCGAACATGGCGAGAATTTGAAGCGGGCGCCGGTCCTGGCCGGCGCCCGCTTCATCCTCTAGATCTGGTTATGCCGTGCCAACGTGGTTAAGCGGGAAGAGTTCAGCGTAGGCGGATTCGGATATAGACCCACTTGGGCACCTCGCCGCCCGTTGCGAACACCCCGTCTACGTAGTCCGCCGGGGCTGTCCCCGTGCGCGGCACCGCCAGATACAGGCCAGGGTAACCAACCCCGTAGTCGCCAAGCGACAGGGTCGTGGATTCGCCCAGGATCAGACCGTCCGCATCCGTGGCAGGGTATACCTTGATGACCCCATACTTCCGTGAATCAAGGTAGTAGATGGATCCCTTTGAATCCTGCACCATTCTCCAGTGGCCCGTGGGCATCTCCACATCGTTGACGATCCGACCGTCTTCAATGATCGCGTGACGGCTGCCGTCGGCCCCGCGCGTGCTTTCGCCCTTGACATGGTAGAGCACGTGCAGGCGCCCCTTGTTGTCCGTATAGGTGTCGCCGGCCCAGTTATTGTTCGTGTCGGCGAATGGATATGCAGCGGTCGGTGTTTCCTCATGGATCAGCGTATCCGATGGCGAACCTGTAGTGGTGTCTGCCGAGTACCATAGCCGGAGTGCATTCCAAAGGCTGTCCCCGGCACCCGCCGGCCTCTGGTAGCCCAGGGTCTCCCATTGGGCTTTCCTGTTGGCCACCAACGTCAGGGAGTGGTCGGCCCCCGGAACGACGTAGATGAACTCCCAGCGGTGAGCGAATTCGATCTTTTGGATGGCGCTCCACTGCCGGGTACTGGTACTATAGCTGGCCCACTCGAAGTGGCCTTTTCCCTTGGCGTCGAGGGCGTTTGAGACAACAATCTCACCGCCAGGACTGATCCCCGCAGCCGCCTGCGGTCTGGCCACGGGCGTAAACCTGTTTAGCAGCGGGCCGCCCTGGGTGAACTGCGCCTTCCCTGGGGCTGTGTATGATACCCGAGGGGCGTTGAAGGGCCAATCCACCACATAGGCCCCATCATCTGGACCCCGCAGCACCTGCGGCGCCTCTTCGGCGCCTTTCCCCTGGGCCACTGTCATCCAGCCCCCGGGCGACCGCCATTCCACGTGGTAAGTAGTGTCCGGCATCAGGTAAGTGGTGAAGACGCCGGCGCCTGTCCGAGTGATTCTGGCCTGATTGCCGGTCCCGACACCCGCCGGATGCGTCTCGGCCGCTACCAGTTCCAGCAGCTCCAGACCGACCTTCGGGGCGGGTGTCGGGGTCGTCAGCTTAACAGCCTGGAGGCTGCCGTCCCATTCTACAAGTAGGCCAAAGGCTTCGGCCACGAACCGAACCGGGACCAGCGTTCGCCCGTCCACGATTTGAGGCGGAACCTCCAGGAGGCGCTCCTGCCCGTCAACAAATGCAGTGGCGCTGCCAACGGTCATGACCACAGAATGCGCGCCCTGGATGGTGATGGTCTGGGTGACACCATCCCATTGGAGCACGGCGCCCAACGCCTCCACTACTGCCCGCACGGGAACGAGCGTACGTCCGGATTCCACCCGGGGTGGCACCTCCGAAAACAGTTCCTGACCGTTCATGAAGAGCCGGATCGCATCTGCGCTGTATGCGGCAGAGCCGCAAAGGATGCCCAGAACCATGATCAGTACGGTCACTGTCGCAATCCGAGAAGATCGCCGTTGCATACATATGCCTCCTGCCCCGCGTCCGAGATGTGGCAACTAGTACAGGCGGAAATCCGGGACCGATACCGGGGCGGAACGGTCCTCCAGGGTCCCGTCGCCGACTTGCCCAAAAGTGTTCTCTCCCCAGCACCAGGCGGTGCCGTCGCGCTTGAGCGCGACAACGTGAGTCCTTGAGAAAGCGTTCGCTGCGATGGCGACGATATCGGCGAGGCCGGCCACCATGACAGGGGTTGAGGCGACTCTGCTCTGCACCTGCCACTTCGCATCATAATGGGTCTCGTCGGTCCACCGGAGAACGGTACCGTCCTTCCGCAGTGCGAACCAGTCTGTTCCAGATATTCTCTCCGTAGACGCGTGCCAGGAGGCCTTAGTGACCGAGATCACGTTCGTGAGGCCTGCCAGCTGCTGCCACACCCATTTCTCGCCATCCCAAGACGGGCCCCAGACGGTGCCGTCTGTGCGGATAAGCTTTCTCGCACCCAAGGAAGCGATCTGGTCCAGGTCCGGCAGACGGCTGGGTGGTATGTAGTCTACTTTGACGTCATCAACGGATCGGAACTGCATCGACCAGACACCCAGCAGCCAGAGGCTGCCGTCCGATTTCACGGCCAAACCGTCCGCTATGGCCGTAACCCCTGCAGCTCAGGGATCGGCTTCAGCTCCATGGCCGAATCCGGTCTGTAACGGGCGAAGACGTACTGCCATACTGTGCCGTCTGCTTTCAGGATGTAGAAGCCGCGATTGGCTGCAGTTAACATCTTGGCATCGTTTAGTCCTTCAAGCTTTTGGGGCTCATTCATTGTGATGGCGTCAGGGATCCACCCCCACCACCAGACGCTCCCTGCGGTGTCTATGGCGGCAGTCAGGTCACTGGACGCTGCGAGACCTGTGACTCCGGGCACTCCAGCGATGGGCATTGGCGATGGCCGTGACTCGTGGTTGTCAACCTCGGCCAGTTGCCCATAGCGGCTATCCCCCCAACCGACCACCGTGCCGTCGCCTTTCGCAACCATGGTGAAACTCCGCCCCGCTGTGACCAGCCCTTGGCCAAGGTTGGTCGGGAGCGCCGGGGCAGACACAGGCTCCGGCTCCTGGCCCGGCGGCAGGATGATAATGGCTTTGGCAGTACTGTCGAATGTGACGGCGTAACCCAGAGCCTCCGATACGAAACGGGCGGGCAGGAAGACGCGGCCATTTCGGAGGCTGGGCGCTGCGTCCACCTCGCGGGGGGTGCCGTTTATCATGATCGTATTGCTTTCCACTTGTAGCTGGACGGTCACATCGCGCTTGGTCAGCGTCACGGTCCGCGTTTGTGCAGCATATTGAATGTTCTCTGCGGGTACTCCCAAGGCCAAGGCCAGATAACGGACAGGCACAAATGTCCGCCCCTGGTCGACAAAGGGAGCGGCATCCGTAGTAAACACTTGGCTACCAACCCGTGTAGAACTTCCACCCGAGCAAAAACACCACTTGTTGGCCCGCTGCACTGGAGTGCGTCGGGACTGCTGTCAGTGATACGAGCAGGGCAAGAACTAGCCCTCGCAAGACTCCTCGCCACATGTGCCGCATCCCATCCTTCATTCGGTATTTGGATACCACAAAATATTATACTATCAAACCACTCATTCTGCCCGAAACATCTTACATTTTAGACAACAGTGGATAGTCCTTCTAGTCCTCCACAGACGGCAGCCCACGACGCATTCCGATTTGTGACTACCGCGTCTTACCCTGTCTATCATGGGCCACCCCTTGATCGAGTAAATCGCCCCTTCGTCGGAGCGGGAGTACTTCTCCATGCCCCGCTTGAGCAGCGAGACGATGGTGCTCTTGCCACCGCCGACCGGGCCCATGAGCAGCAGAATCCGCTTGCGCACTTCCAGCCGCTTCGCCGCCGAATTGAAGTACTCGACCAGCTGCTCAAGGGGCTTCTCAACCCCGAAAATGTCGTGCTTGAAGAAGTCAAATGCCTTCCGCCCGTTATCGTCCGTACTGACACCCTGGCTCATGATCATGTCGTGAACACGGGCGTGCGCAAGGGCCGCGACCCGGGGCCGGGCCTTCACGATCCCGAAATAGTCCAGGAAGGTCCCCTCCCAGGACAGTCGCTGCTCTTCCGCCCTGAACTGGGCTAAGCGCTGCTTGAGGTCCACTGTCGCCCTCCTCCCGTAAAAAGGCCTCCGCCGGGAATGTGGTCCATCTTATGCAGAACACCCTCCCCCGGCTCAGGGAAGGGTGATCATCTCAATCTGAGAGGACATCTCATTTCGAGAGAAGCCCAAACTCGTGCAGGCGGCGGTACACTGTCGCCCGGCTGATTCCCAATTCCTTCGCCATGCGGGTGGCAGCCTTATCCCCGCTGCCGTAGAGCGCCAGCCCGCGCCGCAGTTCCTGCTCCAGCCACGCGTCGACGGCCATGAGCGGGCCGGCCGGCGCAGCGGCGGCAGGGGCCGGCGGCGGGGCCACCTCCCGCAGGCGCGACGGCAGTGCATCCACCCCGACCACCGGCCCATTGGCCATGGTGACCGCGTACTCCACCACGTTCTGCAACTCCCGCACATTGCCGGGCCAGGGGTAGCTGAGCAGAATCTGCTCCACCTCCCCCGAGAAGGCGATGACGGGGATGCCCATCTGCGCCGACCGGTGCCCCCGAATGTGTCCCGCCAACAGGAGAATATCTTCGGGCCGCTCCCGGAGCGGGGGAATCTCGACCGGCAGCACGTTGATGCGGAAGTACAGGTCTTCGCGGAATTCTTTGCGTTTGAGCAGGTCCTCCAGGTTCTGGTGGGTCGCCGCAATCACCCGGATATCCAGCGGGCTGGCATGGGTGCCGCCGACCCTGGTCACTTCCGATTCCTGCAGCACCCGCAGCAGCTTCGCCTGCAGACGCAACGACATGTCACCGATTTCGTCGAGAAAGATCGTACCGTGGTTCGCGAGCTCGAACTTGCCGGGCTTCCCGCCCCGGCGGGCGCCGGTGAACGCCCCGTCGGCGTAGCCGAACAGCTCGCTCTCAAGCAGCTCTTCAGGAATCGCCGCGCAGTTGATGGCCATGAACGGCCGGTCCCGCCGGCGGCTCTGGGCGTGAATCGCACGGGCGAACAGCTCCTTGCCCGTGCCGCTCTCGCCGCGAATCAGCACCGCCGACTGGCTGGCCGCCACCCGCCGGGCCAGATCGACCACCGCCGCCATGGCGGCGCTCCGGTAGATGATCTTGTCAAAGCCGTAGACCGGCAGGTCGGCGCCCACCCGGTAGACCAGGTCATACACATCCCGGATGTCCCGCAGGCTTGCCACGGCGCCGGCCACCTGTCCCCGGACCTGAATCGGCTGGATCGTCCCGACCACGGAGAGGGGCCCCCACGGCAGGGTGACCGTCAGTTCCCGGTTGGCGATGGGCCGCCCGGTGCGCAGCACATCCCGGACGGCGGTCGCCAGCCCGGGCAGCTCGCCCAGGTGGATGGGCTCTCCCCCCGGCGGCAGCCGCAGCATGCGGCGGAGAGAGTCGTTCAGGAAAGTGATGGCCCCCGACTCGTCCACCGCCACCAGCCCTTCGGCCACCGAATGGGCCGTGGCGAGGAGGGCGCCGGCCATCCGCTCCTGGCGGAGCTTGCCCGCCAGCAGCTCCGACATGTGCGCCAGGAACGCCATGTAGCGGTCCAGCTCATGTAGCAGCCGCTCCCGCTGCTCCCCGGTAAAGGCGATCAACCCCATCACTCCGATGGGCTTTCCGCCGTCCAGGATCGGCGTCGCCACGTGGGCCGTCTCCTCGCAGCTCGCGCGCACGGCACAGGCATGGCAGGCCACGTCCACCCGGGGCTGCGCCACCTGCACGGGAACGCCGGAGCGCAGCGCCTGGCCAAACGCCGAATCGCCGTGCACCTGCTCCCCGACCCGCTGCCGGTAGGTGCCGGTGCCCGCCGTCCGCACCAGCTGCTCGTCCACCAGGGTCACATCCAGCCGCAGGACAGAGGCGACCGCCTCCAGAATCTGCTGAGTCTCCTGCTGGAAATCCATCACCACAGCACCTTTCCCCTTCTCGGCGCTGACGCGCCATTTACGGGCGCCGTGCGGCCTCGCCGCTGTGCGGCGCCGCACAGATTGTCTTCATCATCTCAAATTGAGATGGAACGGTCAAGCAAAGGGCTGTCTGGGGCTGGCATGACTGTTGCAATAAAAGGAGGGTGATGCCAGGCACGCCAAGGAGGAGAGCGCCGGTGGAACAGGGCTGTTGTACGCCCATTCGCGTCAGTGGAATGGAGCAGTCTGTCCCCGTCCTGGGTGGCGGCTGCAAACGCTATGTCAACCTGGATAATGGAGCCAGCACCCCGCCGTTCACGGAAGTCGTGAGCGCCATCGAGCAGTTCATGCCCTGGTACAGCAGCGTCCACCGCGGGACCGGCTTCAAGTCGATGCTCTCCACCCGCGCCCTGGATCAGGCGCGGGAAGTCGTGCTGCAGTTTGTGGGCGCCGACCCGGCCACCCATGCGGTCGTCTTCGGCAAGAACACCACCGAGGCGATCAACCGGCTGGCGCAGATGTATGCCTTTGCCCCGGATGACGTCGTGCTGGTCTCGGCGATGGAACATCACGCGAACGACCTGCCGTGGCGAGCGGTCGCACGGGTCGTCCACGTGGGCGTTACACCCACAGGGGAACTGGACATGGCCGACCTGCGCCTTCAGCTGCAGAGATACGCCGGCCGGGTCCGGCTGGTCGCCATTTCGGGCGCTTCGAATGTGACAGGCTTCGTCAATCCCATCCACCTCATTGCCCGGCTGGCCCATGCGCAGGGCGCCCGCGTCATGGTAGATGCGGCCCAACTGGCGCCCCACCGACGGATTGCCATGCACCGGCCAGACCCGGCGGAGTCGCTCGATTTTCTGGCCCTCTCCGGGCACAAACTCTATGCGCCGTATGGGGGCGGAGCCCTCATCGCACCCACCGCCTTTCTTGAGGAAGTCCGCCCCGACCAGTGGGGCGGCGGGGCCGTCAAAATGGTCGCCCCGGACGAAGTCGTCCTCGCCGGCGCCCCGGACCGGCTTGAGCCCGGCTCGCCCAACGTGCCGGGCGCCATCGCCATGGCGAAAGCGATGAAAGTGCTGATGCACCACGGCATGGAGAACCTGGAGCGCCATGAAGCGGAGCTGACCGCCTACGCCCTCAGGGCGCTGCACGAGGTGCCGGGCATCCGGATATACGGCTCGGCGGACCCGGCCCGCACGGCCGACCGGCTAGGCGTCATCGCCTTTCATGTAGGGCGGCTGCCCCACGCCCTGGTGGCGGCCATATTAGCGCAGGAGGGGGCCATCGGGGTCCGCAACGGCTGCTTCTGCGCGCATCCATACGTCGTGGGACTGCTGGGCCTGACCGAAGCCGAATACGCCCGCCACCGCGATGCGATTCTGCGGGGCGACCGGTCGACCGTGCCAGGCATGGTCCGGGCCAGTTTCGGCGCATACACGACCCACGCCGACGTCGACGCCCTTGTGGAGATGCTGCACAGGATTGCCGCCGGGGAGTACCGGGAGGGGTACGTATTGGACCCGCAGACTGGCGAGTACAGTCACCCGGAGTTCCAACCGCTCTACGACCAGTACTTCAGCCTGGATGTGTAGACCAGGAAGCAACCGGGGAACCCGGGGATTTCCCCGTCCTCTGCCGGGATTTGCGCGCCCAGGGTGGGTCCGGGCACTCAAATCCCGACAACCAAGACTGATGTGACCTGCCCTCGTCAAGGTACAAGGCTGAAAAATACCGAAGACGTATTGCCCCACGTATGGAAATAGCACTATACTCATACCGTGAGGACCCAACTGGCAACGCCAGGGCGGGTCTTTCGGCATGAAATGAGGGTTTCCCGAGGCCAACTTTGTTGGCGGGCGGAAAGTCCCGGGAGGTCTGCACGTGACCGCATTCATTACTCCGCTCCTCATGGTCGTCATGGCCGAAATGGGCGACAAGACCCAACTGTTGGCCATGGCTTTCGCCGCCCGCTACCGTGCCCGGGACGTGCTTCTCGGCGTCTTTCTCGGCGCCCTGCTCAACCACGGCATCGCCGTCGGCCTGGGCGCCTACCTCGGCGAGATCATCCCCCTGGATCTCCTGGGCATACTGGCCGGCTTCCTCTTCCTGGTCTTCGGGCTCCTCGCGCTGCGGTCGGAGAAAGGCGAAGAGGACGAACAAAAGGAGGCCCGCTTCGGGTCGGTCGCCACTGTCACGCTCAGCTTCTTCCTGGGCGAAATGGGCGACAAGACCCAACTGACCACCCTGACCATGGCAGTGCAGTACCGCCTCCCTCTCCTGGTCCTGGCCGGCGCCGTCAGCGGCATGCTCATCGCCAACAGCCCCGGCATCCTCGTCGGGGACAAGCTCCTGCGCCGGGTGTCGCCGCAGACGCTCCGTTCCATATCGGCGGCCGTCTTTGTCGGGTTCGGACTGGTCCAGCTGTACGAAAACCTGCGGTTCGGCGTCTGGACCTGGGTCATCCTCGGTGCCTCCGCCGCCGCCGTGCTGGGCATAGCGCTCCTGATGCTACGCCGCCAGCGGCTGGAGGCCGCGAAAGCCCGGGTGGATGAGGCAGCATAGCCAAGCGGAACCTCTCAATAGCTTGAACATTTCATCCTCAAACATTACAATGTAGGATGCGTTGTAATCCTCGCACGAATTGGCTGCCGGTTGTGGTGCTGACATCGTCGTTCGAGGCAAGCGACCTGCATGAGTGCTATCGGCTGGGCGCCAGCAGCAAACCCCTGAGACAGGAGGCCACGATATGCCGTCCCGAAAAGCCATCACTGAGTTTCTCGCCCAGAAACGCATTGCAGTAGCAGGGGTTTCGCGAAACCCCAGGGAGTATTCCAGCGCCGTCTTCCGTACGCTCAAGGAGAAGGGCTACGAAGTATACCCCATCAATCCGCATGCCGAAGAGGTGGAAGGCGTGCGGTGCTACAAATCGGTGAAAGACGTGCCCGGTCCGCTGGACGGCGTGGTGGCGGTCCTCCCGGTGGCGCAGGAAGTGGCACTGGTCCGGGAGTGCCGGGAGGCCGGAATCCCCCGGGTGTGGCTGCGCATGGAGTCGACTGCAGCGGAGTCGCTGGCGAAGGAGGCCGGCATCGCGGTGGTGAACGGTGCCTGTCCCATCATGTTCCTGGGCGGAGGGCTGCATACCGTCCACCGCTGGTTTACCCGACTGGAAGCTTAGAACGAGGCGCCTGCCACGGTGGCAGGCGCCTCGCTGTTTCAGTCGGCGGCATAGTATTCGCCGGAAGTTGACCCGGCGCAGCAGGCCGTCTTTCATGCGGTAGACCGACTTGGTCTGCGCCGCAGTCTCCGGGTTGTGGTCGTCCGCACGGTCCATGAAGCCGAGAATATGCAGGAGCGTCGACTTGCCGGAGCCGGAGGCGCCGACAATGGAGGCGAAATCACCTTCAGGGACGGAAAGGTCGACACCGTTCAGTGCATGAACCAGGTTCTGCTTGCTTCTGTACCATGGCAGTACCTCCTCGGGCAGGAGCCCAGGGCAATCAGCACAGCGACTGCGACGGTCTGCAGCGCGACAGCGGCAAAACTGTCGAGTTTGAGGAAGTTCCATTGCATCACAATCAGCACAAACCCGGGGAATGACGGCCATGACCGCACCGGTAAGCGTGAAGATCACGGCTGGTGCCGATTTCACGGGTCCGTTCCATCACCGAAGTGTACATGACCAGTCGGTGCCCTCCCATCCGGAGTTCTCCTGACGCCGTCCCAACTGTCCCGAAGACAGGAAAGGCTGCGGACACCAACTCCGAAACCAAGGGGCATGTGAGACCGTCTATCAGTTGTCCGACGACTCCTAAAGGAGGGCATCGAATGAAGAGCATTTTGGGCGCCATCGCACTGGCACTCATGCTCCTGGCGACGGCCTGCACCGCCAGGCAGGAACCTGTGCCCACACCGGCTCCGGCTGGCCCCCCCACGATCGTGGGCGCCACCAAGTACGCGCAGGGTCCGGGCCTGGTGGTGGAAGGCTATACTCCCATTAAGCAGATCCACGTTGAACTGCGCAGCGGTACCAAGGTGCTCCAGCGGGCTGACGCCACACCGAAGGATGATGGGTGGTATCGCATCACCTGGCCGTCACCTGAAGGCCAGGCGGAAGTGGTCGTCTCCGACGGCGGCAAGGTCCTCGTGCGGGGCGCCCTGCCCGGCGCGATGAACACCGGCCTCTTCTATGGGCCTGACGCCCAGGCGGTCCGGGTGGACGTGGTCGATCCCCAGGCGATGACCACCCTTATCATCGAAGGCCGGGTCCGGGCGCCGGAAGGCAAGATCGTCATCGAGCTGCACGACGGCGACAAGGTGCTCGGCTCCCATCCCGTAACGCTTGACCGGGGCACCCCGGACTTTGCCACCATCAACGGCAAGTGGCCCATGGCACCGGGCGCCCGGACGGTTCACATTCTGACCGGCGACAGCAAGCAGCTTCTCGTGGCGGTTCCCATCGTGGTGGATTAGCGCATACAGACGCCCCGTGCTGCCATGTCGTTCGCAGCGCGGGGCTTCTGAATTTGAACGAGAAAATTCGACCGTCAACGGACTGGTTACATGTGTGGCCGCCAGTCATACGAGAGTCAGGTGCGATCTGCCCGAGGGGGTTTGCCGAATGGACGAAACTACTGAAGGGTCTCGGCGCCAGATTTGACGGTCTTGAGACCAAAGTTGACGGCCTTGCTCTTGAATGACACGGAGTTTGCCAAGATCAAGCGCAGGCAAGCCTAGCCAATCCCTGCACGCGCATAAACCGTTGAATCTATCCTTCGATGCATGGCCTGCCTCCCTGGTTTAGCCCGAGAATGGGGCTGAACAAACGAAGCGGAGGTAGGAACGAATGGAACTGGCTCGCGTGGATACGGCCTCATCAGAGTACCGGGGTCTCTACAAGCTCGGTGGCTGCGTCGCTCTCTTGATCCCCCTGGTCGCGCTGGTCGACATCATCACGGCGATGCTGCAGGGCGAGGCCGCAGCGGCGCCCGGCACGCTGGCCGCTACGAACTGGTTCGCGCTCTTGCAGGATAACTGGTTCCTGGGCATGAGCAATCTCGGTCTCCTCAACATCATCTACAATACCCTGTCGATCCCGCTCTTTTTCGCCCTGTATTTCGCCCTGCGGCGCGTCAGCCAGGCCTACTCGCTGCTGGCGACGGTCCTGCTCGTCATGGGCGCCGTCATCTACATCGCCACGAACACCGCTTTCCCCATGCTTGCCCTGAGCGGCCAATACGCCGCTGCGACCACAGAGGCCCAGCGGTCCCTGATTGCAGCCGCAGGGCAGGCGGTACTCGCCCGTGAAGACCTGACTCCCGGCACGTTCGCGGGGTTCTTCTTCGTCGAAGCAGCCGGCATCATGATGGCGCTCGTGATGCTCCGGAGCAAAATCTTCAGCAAGCTGACGGCCTGCACCGGGCTGTTCGCGTATGCAACCCTGCTCCTGTTCAACATCTGGGTGGCTTTCGTGCCCTCGCTCTATCCGGTCGCCGTCGCAGTCGGCGCCGCCGGCGGGCTGGTCGCCTCCGCTTACTACATCATCGTCGCCCACGGGCTCTTCAAGCTGGCGTAAGGTGCGATGCGGCCCGGGCAGGGCGCCCGGGCCGCATCTGCTTATCGGATTGCTCCCGCCACAGGAGCGAGCTCCCCTGTCTTCGCCACGGACGCGAACCAAAGCGCCGAATCCTTCAAGATCCGCTTCTGCGTTTCGTAATCGACGTACACGATGCCGAAGCGCTTGTCGTACCCCCACGCCCATTCGAAGTTGTCCAGCAGCGACCAGACATAATAGCCCTTCACCGGCACGCCTGCCTCAATCGCCTTGTGGACCCGCATCAGGTGGTCATGAATGTACTCCGTCCGCCGCACATCGTGGACCCGGCCGTCCTCGCTGACCACGTCCGGCATGGCGCAGCCGTTCTCATGAATGTAGAGCGGCAGCGTCCCGGTCCAGTCCTGCCGGACCCGGGTGAGCAGGTCGTACAGGCAATCGGGTACGATCTCCCAGTCCTGATCGGTCACCGGCGCCGTCTTCGGCATCGCTTCCACGCCGCCGAGCCAGGGGCTGTTGGCGTTCCCCTTGAGAATGGCCCTGGTGTAGTAGTTGATGCCCAGGAAATCCAGTGGCTGATGGATCGTCGCCAGGTCGTCCGGCAGGATGTAGTCCATGGGCCCGAACGTACCGTAGTACTCCAGCATATCGGCGGGGTAGGCGCCCTTGAAGAGCGGGGCGAAGAACCAGCGGTGGTGCCAGCCGTCAAACCGGTGGGCCGCCCAGCGGTCAGCCTCACTGTCGGTAGCCGGGTAGAAGCCGGACATGTTCAGCGTCAGGCCGATCTGCCCCTGCGGCACCAGCTGCCGGAACGATTGGACCGACCACCCGTGTGAGAGCAGCAGGTGATGCGACGCCTTGACGGCCAGGTGCCAGTTCTGCAGTCCGGGCGCGTGGACGCCCATGCCGTAGCCCAAATACGATGCGCAGAACGGCTCGTTGTGAGTCGTCCACTGGGGCACCACGTCGCCCAAGGCCCGGAACATCGTCTCGGCATACCGGGTAAAATGCTCCGCCGTCGCCCGGTTGCCCCAGCCGCCTTCGAACTCCAGCGCCTGCGGCAGATCCCAGTGATAGATTGTGGCGCACGGTACGATGCCCCGGCTCAGGAGCTTGTCGACGACCCGCTTGTAGAAGTCGATCCCCTTCTGGTTCACCGTGCCCTTCCCGTTCGGGAAGATGCGCGGCCAGGCGATGGAGAACCGATAGCTCCGCAGGCCAAGCTCGGCCATCAGGTCGATATCTTCCCCGTAACGGTGGTAGTGGTCGCAGGCCACATCGCCGTTGTCAGCATTGGCCACGGTGCCGGGCTGCCGGCAGAACCGGTCCCAGACGCACTCGCCCCGGCCGTCTTCCCAGGCGGCGCCTTCAATCTGGTAGGATGCCGTCGCGGCACCCCAGACAAAATCCTTGGGAAACTGCATGTTGAAAAGCCCCCAGTTTGTTTTAGCCCTTCACACTGCCTGCGGTCATGCCGCTGATGAAGTACTTTTGGCTAACGAAGAATGTGATCAGCACCGGAATCGTGGAGATCGTGGCCGCAGCCATCAACAGATCGTAGCGGTTCTGGAACTGTCCAACATAGAGGCGAATGCCCACGGGCACGGTCGCCGCAGCGGTGTTGGTCGTCAGCGCCCAGGCGAAGAGCAGTTCATCCCACGCCGTCAGGAAGATGTAGACGCTGGTGGCAATCAGGCCGGGCTTCGCAAGGGGCAGCACCACCCGCCGGAACGCCTGGAACGGGCTGCACCCGTCAATCAGGGCGGCCTCCTCCATCTCCTTGGGAATGGTGGCGAAGAAGCCCCGCATGATCCAGATCGACATGGGCGTGTAGAATGCGGTGTAGACGACCGCCATGCCCCAGTAGGTGTTGATCATCGGCAGACCAAAGGTCTCCTTGATCCAGAGGTACATCATGTAGATGGGGAGCAGGAACATCATGCCGGGGATCATCTGGGTGGCCATGGTGGCGTAGCTGTAGGAGTCGGCGCCCCTAAAGCGATAGCGGGCCATGGCGTAGCCGGCCATGGTGGCGAAGATGCCGGCGCACAGGGTTGTCACGCCACAGATGATCAGGCTGTTCCGGAAATATACCCAGAACTTCACGTTGATCCACATGTTGCGGTAGTTCGCCCACTGGAGCTTGTCCCACCGGATGATGCCAAGGGTGATATCGTTGCTGGTCTGCAGCGAATTGATGACCATCCAGAGGATCGGCAGCACCGTGATGACCACCACCACAGCCGTGATCACGAACAGCGTGGCCTTGTGGACCTTCTTCCAGGCTTGCGGTGAAAGGCCGAGTGTCATTTGATCACCAACTCCTGTCGGAAGATCTTATACCAGAGCCAGACGACGACCATCATGCCGAGCATAAGCACCGTGGAGAAGGCAGCGCCGTAGCCGAAGAGCCACCGGGAGAACGAGTTGCGGACCAGGGCCGTCATGAACAGGTCGCCCCAGTCGCCCGGATGGCCGGCGCCGTTGCCGAACATCATGATGACGATGTTGTAGGAGTACACGTTGTAGATGATCTGGAAAAGGATCTGAATGGCGATCACCGGCTTGAGCATGGGCACCGTGATGCGGGTGAACTTCTGCCAGAGGCTGGCGCCGTCGATATCGGCCGCCTCGTATAAGTCGTTCGGAATCGTCTGCAGCCCGGCCAGGAAAACGATCATCACGTACGGCCAGGAGCGCCAGATGGTCGGGATCACGATCGCCCAGATGGTGTTGGGGCCGATCAGCCAGAACGGCTTGTCGCTCAGAATGTGCAGCCAGTCGACCAGGATCTTGTTGATCAGGCCGTTATCCTGGTGCCACATGAAACCCCAGAGGACGCCGACGACATAGCTGGGCACGACCCAGGGCATCAGCATCGCCGTGCGCACCCAGGCCCGGCCCTTGAAATTCCGGTTGAGCAGCAGGGCGACGATCATGGCCGTGACCATCACACCCAGGGTGACCGCTACGGTGTAAATGCCCGTGTTGCGGGCGGCGAGCACCAACCCCTGCCGGATCGGGTTTTCCGCGTCCAGCAGCACGTCCTTGTAGTTCTGCAGGCCGATCCACGGCGCATGGAGGAATTGCTTGAGCGTAAACTGGGTCAGCTTCAGGAAAGACATGTAAATGCCCTGCAGCATGGGCCAGACGTGGACGAGCATCATGAAGAAGAAGGCCGGGAGCACCATCAGGTAGGCCAGGCCGTTCCGCCGCCATTCCATGGCGAACCGTCCCACTCGCCTGAGCGTCGGAGGGGCCGGTGCGTTTGCAGCAACCTTCAAGGCAAAACCCTCCTTACCGGTAGTCACGTGAGAAAGCGAACCAGCCGGAGACAAAGACCAGCGGACCGTTGTAATTGATGGCGGGCTCGTTGGTGCTGTAGGATTCCCGTACGTCTACATAGGCCCGGGGCCCCAGGCCGCCCTTGGGTTTGGCGGCATCATCCTGGGCATCGCCGTTGGGACCGCCGACCAGTAGACCGGGGACCAGCATGCCGGCGGCGGCCTGCAGGCGGTGGTGCTGATTCTTGGGGAAGTCGCTGCCCACCCCCGTTACGAACGACTTGCTTACGGGATTTCGCCCCAGGACCCAACTCAGTTGGTCCATCGCTGTGCGTGCATACGCCGGGCTCGGTGCGAGGCGGTCCACCATCAGTAGGTGCTGTCCCACGGCCAGGGCCTTGTGGGCCGAGCCCCACTTGTATTCGCTGCCGCTCAGTGCTACGCCGAACGGATGGGCCTGCGCACGCTCCACCCGGGCGTCCGCCTCTTCCTTGAGAACGGCGATGACCCGTGCTTTATAGTCGCTGTCAGCCGCCGGTGTCCCGGCATAGGTCAGGAGAGCCATATCGGCGACGTTATCCCAGGCGGGCGGGCCCACGGAGATGCGGCGATGCTCTTTGAGGTACGTTTCGTAGACGCTTTCACCGGTCAGGGCGAACAGCTCTGCCGCCGCCCATTCCCGTGGATCCCGGTCGGTGCTTGTCAGGTAGGCGCCCGTCTTTCCCACCAGGGGCTGAATCTGGTTCGGGTGGGCCTCCAGCCACTGCCAGGCGGTCTCTGCCGCTGTGCGCAGCCGTTTGGCGTACGCCGAATCGGCCTTGGCGTAGGCCCGGGCGCCCCGTGCGGCGGCGGCGGCAAAGAGCCCGGTACTGTTGGTGCCGACGTCGTAGACGATCAGGGGTGCCATATCCGCTTCCGGGCGAATCCAGCCGGGGAAATTCTCGGTGGTCACCTTGTGGTAGACGGCGCCGTCGGCGCGCTGCATCTTCAGCATCCAGTCCAGTTCGTAGCGGACTTCGTCCAGCAGCGTCGTGCCGTCCAGTTCAAAGGCGCCCGCCTCGGGAAAGGCTTCCGCCAGCATGAGCAGCTGCCCTACCGTAATGGCCGCCGATGGTATGTACTTGCCGTAATCGCCGGCATCATGCCAGCCGCCTGCTGTGTCCACGATGATTGTGGGGTCAGTGTGGAGCGCAGACGGCTGCAGGTGGCAGGCGGCATGTTTGAGGCCTGTCAGTGCGTCGTCGAGCGGCGCCCCGCACCGCTGGAGAAAATAGGAGCGCATCGTGGTCTTGTATAGATCGGTATAGATTTGTGGGGAGATGCGGAACGGGGCCGACTGCCCAGTTCCCATTATATCAACCTTATAGGTACCTTCCGTGCTAAGTTCTGAAAACTCCGCCAACCAGGCAAGGCCGCCGCCCTGCTCCGGCTCCTTCACGGGGCCCTTGAGCGTACCGGCAAGGACTTCCTGGCTGCTCTCGGCCCGGATGATCCGAAACGCAGGCCCCGGCGCCTCCGCAGCCATGACCGTGGCGACTTTAGCAGCCCCGGGCAGGTAACCGGCCTGATTGACGGTAATCCGGTTCGGCGGCGCCTCGGGCACGTTCGCGGGGAGCGGTGCCTCCACGGGGGCTGGGGCAGTTGTGGGGGCCGGGGCATCTGGCGCCTTGCTCCCTCCTCCTGCGGAGGTGCAAGCAGCAAGCAGGAGGGCAAGAGATACCGTCAAGGTCAATCGCTTCAAACTGCATTCCCCCTGTTCATCTTCGATGGACCAGACTCCGCAGTCATCGGAAGTGCAGCCCGGCGCATTTGCTGCCTGCGGTCAAGCGGTTTGCCCCGTGGCAACATACCGTCGGAGGCGGCGGCGACACGAAGTAGCCGCCGATTCCCACGTGGCGCCACCTGCGGAACGTGCAGGTGGCGCCATTGCCACGGGGCAAACCGTTTCCCGTGCAGGCGGCAGGGCGCTGGGCTCACTTCCGATGACGGAGGAAGTGCCCTCGAAGTGACACAGGGGTGCGGTGAATTACTGGGCGGTCTTGAGGTGAGCGTCGATATCCTTGGCCAGCGCTTCCAGGTTGGCCTTGATGGCGTCCTTGCCATAGGTGCCGGTCACGCCGGCGGTGACGTCCCAGATGTTGCCGAAGTGCTTCTGCCAGATGGGCTCAGAGGTCATCCAGGCAGCGATGGACGGGTAGGAGCGGCCAGACTTGGCGGCCTCGTAGAAGGCGCCGAACCGCTTGTCGAGGGCGAGCATGTCGGCCTCAGCGGACTTGATGGCGGGCAGATAGCCGTTGACCTTGGCGTAGGCAACCTGGCCCTCCTTGGAGGCGAGGTACTTCAGGAAGTCAATCGTGGTGGCCTTGTTCTTCGAGGACTTCCACACGGAGAGGTTCGAGCCGCCGAAGAAGGTAAACCGACCCTTGGGGCCAGCGGGATACGGGGCGACGTCGTAGTTCTTGGCCGGAATCTTGTCGTCGTTTCCGCCCTGGGCAACCGGGGTGTAGTAGCTGCGAATCAGCTGCGGGCCTTCGGCCAGGATCGCAAACTCACCGGCGTGGAAGGCGTTGTCGACGTCAGCGGTGTTCTTCTCGAGGTAGGCCTTCGGCGCCACGCCGTCACGGACGAGGCCCGTGTAGAACAGGAGGCCTTCGGCGGCAGCGTCGGTATTGACTGCGGCCTTCTTGTTGTCGGGGGTCAGTTCAGCGCCGCCGGCGCCCCAGATCCACGGGAAGATGAAGTGGAGGACGTTCCAGTCGTTCTTACCCGGGAAACCGATGGCGGCGACCTTCTTGCCGTTGATCTCGGTGTTGTTGATCTTCTGCAGGGCAGCCTTGAAGCTGTCCCAGGTCTCGAAAGCCTTCTTGGGATCGACGCCGGCCTTGGCGAAAACGTCGGTCCGATAGTAGTAGGCTCGCATATCGACAAACCAGGGGATACCGTAGTAGTCGGCGGTCGGAGCCAGGTTGCAGGTCTGCAGCGAGGCCGGGAAGAAGGCGTCCTTACCGCCGAAGTCGGCGAGGTTCAGCTTTTCCAGGGCGCCGGTGGCGGCCACGGCGGGCGTCCAGGTGGTGCCGAGCTGCAGCAGGTCAGGTCCTTCACCCGAAGTGGCAGCGGTGGTGATCTTGGTCAGGGCGGAGCCCCAGTCCAGAACGGTGACCTTCAGGGTGACGTGCGGGTTCTTGTCGAGCCAGGGCTTGGCGGCAGTCATCATGTCCTGCTCGGTCTGGTTGGTGTTGGGCATGATCCACATGTTCAGGGTGACAGGGTCGGGAGCCTTGGCGGGCTCAGCGGCGGGAGCGGCAGCGGGCTCTTCCTTCTTGTTGGCGGTGCCGCCGCAGCCGGCGGCCAGCGCCACCATCAGGGCGACCAGGGCCAATGCGATGGTGCGGGTCCATTTCGACATGTGTGTAGACCTCCCTACATGTTGTTATCCACGAGCGGTTGGCAGGTCACTATGTAGAAGCGATCGGCGGCGTCCGGATTCGTCGCCGAAAACGGTTTCGGAGAGGAGCGCGGGGCGCCCCGCAGGGGGAACGGGACGGCCCGCGCTGGAACTAAAGCGGGCTTGCGCCGCAGGATTCCCGAACGATCAGTTCGGTCTTCATCGTGATGACCGGGGGCGCGAAACCGGGGTCTTCGATCAGCCGCACCAGGTTCTCACCGGCGGCCTTGCCCATGGCTTCCTTGTCCTGGCGAATGGTGGTCAGCGCCGGGTGGACCATCGAGGCCACTTCGATATCGTCGAAGCCGACCATTGCGATATCTTCGGGAACATGCAGGCCCCGCTCCCGAATTGCCTTGATGGCGCCCATAGCCATCAGGTCGGCGGAGGCAAAGACGGCTGTCGGGCGGTCAGGCAGGTCAAGCAGCTTTTGCATGGACTCGTAGCCATGCTGCCACGTGAAGTCGAAGTTGTGAACGTACTCCGAGCGGTAGGTGAGGCCCGCTTCCGCCATGGCCTCCCGGTAGCCGATCAAGCGGTCGTGTCCCGGACGGCTGGTGGTGGGGCCGTTGATCAGTGCGATCTCCTTGTGGCCAAGGGAGACCAGGTGGCGCACTGCCTGGCGGGCGCCTTCCTCGTTGTTGGAGAGGACGTATCCGGCCCGGCTGCCGAGCATGTCTACGTCAACGGACATGCAGGGAAGGCCGCTGGCCGTCAGTTCGATCATCTGCGGGTCGGTCCGGTTGACGCCCATGAGCACCACGCCGTCGACTTGATGGTGCCGGCAGCGCTTCAAGTAAGTAAAGTCGCCGTCGCCGGGCTTCTGGCTGGTGAAGAAGAGCAGGTCGTATCCCCGCTTGCCCACCGCCCGCTTGAAGCCGACGATCACTTCCTGGAAGAACGGGTGGAGGATCATGGAATCGATGTGGTCCTGCAAGAAGAAGACGCCGATGATGTTCGACCGGCGGGTAACGAGGCTGCGCGCTGCGTTGCTGGGGCGAAAGTTCATCTCCTGAACCAGGGCGAGGACTTTGTGCTTGGTCTCCTCGCTCACGTCGGGATAGTTGTTCAGCACCCGAGAAACAGTGGCGACCGATACCCCGGCCCGCTTGGCCAGGTCGCGAATGGTCAGCACTCTCACTCCCGTCGAAAACGTTTTCGACTTAGAGTATACCATACGCTTTTTCAAACTCCTTCTGTTCGCCCGGAGAATTTTTCAGCTAGCGTGTTTCCACAGTAGTGGGTCGACCGGGGCCGTGAGCCGCGGGTGGAGATCGGGTAGGGGACGCTCGTCGCGGCACTTCGGCCTACCCTTGAAATGGTCCTCGCTTCGCTGCGGAACGCTACCGTTCAAGGAGCCGGGCGAAGTCAGAAAGAGTTTGCATGGCCTCGTCGACCGTTTTCTGGCCGGAGATGAGCTGCTGGACCTGTTGCCAACCGATGCCGGCGACCCGGCGAAAACTTGGGGTGAAGAGGTAGAGCGGGGTTGGTGCGCGTTTTTGGGACCAAATCGCCTGGTAGTTCGCGGGTGGGTTTTTGCGGCCGAAATCTTCGTAGACGCGGCGCATTTCGGGGGTCAGGCGACCGGAGAGGTTTCGGCCTGCCTTGCAGTTGTCTTCGTAAATGCGGCTGTCGGTCAGCAGGTAGTGCAGGAACCGCCAGGCCTCTTCCTTGTGGCGGGAGAAGCGGCTCATGCCGACGATCAGGAACGACATGCACGGGCCCACGCCGGGGTGCGACGGGAAGCTGGGGAACGGGGCGATTTCGTAGGTCTGGCCCGTGCGCTGCCTGACGTTCCTAAAGACGCTCAGCATGGGGCTGATGGTCATGACAGCGGCCACCTGACCCCGGGCGATTAACTGCTCGTTGTATTCGTAGGACTGGTGCACCTCGGGGGCCAGCACGCCGTGCCTATGGCGCAGGTCTCAGAGGAACTGCAGTTGCTCGCGGAGCTGCGGGCCGACTGTCAATCGCTGCCCGTGGTCGTCCATGAGTGGGCAGTTTACTGGGCTGAGGAAGTGCTGGCAGAAGGAATCAAACCCATGGGACCAGTGAATGTCGAGGCCGTAGGCGCCGGTCGCCCGGCTTACCTGCTGCAGCGACCGGATCAGATCCGGCCAGCTTGTGGCAGTGCGCGGATGCGGCACGCCCGCCCGGTCAAACAGGGCTGGGTTGTATAGCATCACCGGTATGTCGACATGAACAGGCAGGCCATAGAGCCGGCCTCCCCCCACGCTGCGGATGGTATCGACCAGCCCGGGCAGATAGTCGCCGAACTCGAAGCCGGCCTGCCGGAGACGGTCGTCAATCGGCGCAAAAATCTGGGTAGCCACATTCACAGCCGCCCAGGTCACGTCCGGAATCCGCAGGTCGGCCAGGAAGGCGTCAAGCTCCACCTGGGCCGGCACCAGCTTCAGCCGGATGTCGGCGTTCGCCGCCATGAACCGCTGCAGGCCGAACCACTCGTCGGAGTCCTGCCAGGAGATCCAGTCGCCCCACAGGAGCTCCACGGGCCCGGCGGCCTGTGCGCAATCCTCGGGCACCATGGCCGTCAGTTCCTGCAGCAGCTGCCCGCCGCGGGAAACATGCTCCCGCACCGGCCTCAGCACCCGTTCAATCTGTCCCTGAACGGCGCCAAAGTACGCAGCAAGGTCCGCCGCACCATGCATCACCTGGGCGACGTTCCGGGCGTTGGTCGCGATCACTTCGGCCTGGCCGGTCGTCTCCTCGGAGACGGCCGCTGCGCCGGAAATGGCTTCCGCCAGGGAGCGGCTGGAAGTCTCCAGCCCGTCGACGGACGCGGAAATCGCCTCCACGGCCGTCTCCATTGCCGCGGTGTTTTGCAGCACACCTTCCAGGCCCCGCACGGCGGTCTCGACCGTTCGTGTGATCTCATCCACCTGGGCGGCGCCGGTCTGGACCAGCCCGGTGGCCAATTCGGTCTCTTCGCGGACACGCCGGACGAGGTCGCTGACCTGCCGGGCCGACTGCGAAGAGCTGTCCGCCAGCTTTCGTATCTCCTCGGCGACCACGGAGAACCCACGGCCGTGCTCGCCGGCGCGGGCCGCTTCAATGGCCGCGTTAAGTGCCAGCAAGTTGGTCCGGTTGGCAATCTGCAAGACGGAGCCGAGAATCCGGTTGATCTCCCGGCTGAGGCCCAGCAGGTCCGCCATCGGCTCGGCCGACCGGGAGACGGCGTCGCGGGCCTGGCCCAGCAGCGCCACCGTAGAGCCGACGGCCCCGGCACCGGCCCTGGCGGAACCCGCTGCTTCCCGCATGGCCTGCGCCAGCCGGTCCACTTCCCGGGAGGCATGTTCCGCCGCCTCGGCCACCTGCTGCGAATGGCCCGTAGCTCTGGCGAGGGCGTCGCTCTGCTGCTCCATACCGGCGGCAATGTCGGCGACCGCCGTCTGCAGTTGGCCGGCCATGCCGGAAACCTTTTCGATGCTGCCCGCCAGATCCCGAGAGCCAAAACTGATGTCGGAGAGCGTCTGCCCGATGCGGCCGTCAGCGACCGCCGCCAGGGCCGACGTTTCCGCCCAGGCATCCAGACCCGCCCGCAGCCCGCTCAACGCAGGGGCTGGAGCTTCGGGCGCCGGCGCCAGAGAAGCCGCAGTCTCTGCCGGGGATTGCGACCGGACGGGCAGAAGTCTGGACCAGCGAAACGCCATGTTCTTCTCTCCCCACGAAAACTTTCGCCGAAAACGTTTTCGGTAACGAGATTACGGCAACTCCTTCGAGAATTCCTTCTTGCTGCGAAAAAAATCTCCGCCCCTCCTGACACACGTCGCGTGCGGGGAGGGGCGGTCCGTGTTTGTACTTCATGGCAGGTCACCGCAGCAGAATCAGCGTGGCGATGCCGAAGTAGGTCAGCATCGAGGTGACGTCGGTCACCGTTGTAATGAAGGGGCCCGACGCGACGGCCGGGTCGATGCCGAACCGGGTAATCAGGATCGGGAAGAAGGCGCCCATAATCTTCGCAACGGGAATATTGATGGCGATGGCAAGGCCGACCACCAGCGAGAGAGCAAGGTTTCCTTTCATGGCATACGACAGGCCCGCCAGGACGATGCCGCACAGAACGCCCGCGAAGGCGCCGACCCGCAGTTCACGCCAGACGACCCGGAAAACGTCTTTCGTTTCGATTTCGCCGGTCGCCAGCGAACGGACAACCACGGCGAGCGCTTGCGTGGCGGCGTTACCCGCCTCGCCGGCCATGGTAGTGATAAAAATCGTCAGGAGCGCCAGCGTGGCGGCGGGAATGCCCGACTGGAAATGCTCGACGACCTTGCCGGACACGACTTCGAGGAAGAGCAGGGCGATGAGCCAGGGCAGGCGGGGTTTGACCAGCTTCCAGATGGTGGCGCCAAAGTCGGTGGCGCCGGGGTCTTCCGTGTCGGGCGTTACGGCCGACATGCGCAGGGCGTCTTCGGTGGCCTCTTCTTCCAGAACGTCGATGACGTCGTCAACGGTGATGACGCCCATCAGCCGGTTTTCCCGGTCAATGACGGGAATGGCCATCAAGTCGTACTTGGAGACGGTCTTCGCAACCTCTTCCTGGTCCTGGTCCACATACACCGAGAGCACTTTGGTGCGCATGATCTCCCGTACGGAGCGGTAGGGCGGCGCCACAATCAGGTCACGCAGCGACAGAACGCCCACCAGCCGCTCGGCAAAGTCGACCACGTACACGTAGTAGATCGTCTCGGCTTCGGGTCCGACGTCCCGCAGGTGTTCGATCGCTTCCTGGGCGGTCATCTCCTGCTGGACGGTGATATAGTCCGTGGTCATGATGCCGCCGGCGGTGTCCGGGTCATGCTCCAGCAGTTCCCGCACATCTGCCGCTTCTTCGGCTTCCATTTCGTCCAGAATCTCGCCCTGCTCTTCCGGCGTCAGTTCGGCAAGCAGGTCAGCCGCTTCGTCGGTCGGCATTTCGTCAAGAATGTCGCCGGCCTTTTCCGGGTCAAGGTCGGTGATGACGTCGGCCTGGGTCTCCAGTTCCAGCTCGCCGAGCACTTCAGCGGCCCGCTCGGCCTCCATGAGCCCGAAGATCATCTCCCGCTCTTCGTCGGTCAGCTCTTCGAGCCATTCGGCCACGTCGGCTTCGTGCTGGTCGTTCAGAAATGCCTTGAGGCTTTCAGTATCGCCCTTAAGGAGCAGCTCACGGAGATGCGTGAGCCCTTCCAACTGCTTCTGTGTCAATGGAAACGCCTCCTACGGCTGCACCCGAACGTTGCGGGCGGTCGCCGAGGAGGCGTGTTATGCGCGCGGGGAATTGCGCGTCAACACCGCCGGACAGGGCAAGCCGGAGGCAGCGTGGGTATGCAGCCCAAGATGTATGCGGTACGGATAGAGTTGCATCGGTCACTACTACTCGGGCCCGATTCCATCGCCTCCACCTCCCTCTGTGGTAACGGAGTTGACCGGTATGCCATTATAGGAGCGAAAACGGCGTTTTGACACCGGAAGCAAAAGAAAACCGACCCCCCGGAATCGTTGCGCGAAACGAGGGTCGTCCGCCTCGGAGCCGTTGGGCCGTCTGCTATTCCCATCCTACGCCTCGCTACGGCGTGCGTCAAGCAGAAATCGCAAGCTATTGACGCGTCAGGTGCGCATTTCGCCCGTAGCCGCCCAGAATGGTCTGAAAGTAGGAGCAGTCTATGTCGGAGGGATGAGTCCGGTGGTGCGAACTGCTGTGAGTCCCTAGTCGAGCCGGCCGGCTCGGTCCAGAGGCCAGTACCGGACCCAGGCCCGTCCGTGAATGGCCGATTCGTCGAGCAGCCCCCAGGAGTGGCTGTCGTAGCTCTGGTTGCGGTTGTCGCCCAGGACAAAGACCTTGCCTTCCGGGACCGTCACAGGGCCGTAGGTATAGTGGGGGGCCTCCGCCAGGTAGGGTTCCTTCTGGGCTACGCCGTTGACGTAAACCTGGCCCTTCTTGACTTCGATCGTATCGCCGGGCAGCCCGATGACGCGCTTGAGGTAGTCGTCCGGGGACGGCACCGGCGGCGTGAAGACGATGATATCGCCCCGCCTGGGGCCGGTAAACTGTAAAAGAGCCCGCTCTACGAAGATGCGGTCGCCCACTTGTATGGTTGGAACCATGGAAGGGGTCGGCACCTTCCGGGCATCTGCTACACCAGCCTTGAGCAAGAATGCGATGGCCAGCGCAATGCCCAGGTCCTTCCCCCAGTCCTTGGCAACTTGGATCCAGGTTTGTTTGGGCTGCTCCGCCATGGGCACACCTCCAGCAACATTCCACGATGTTATGACGTGACCGCCGGCGAAAAGGTTCTTTCTTCCTTATTGGCTACTCCATGGGCATGTCGTTACGGTAGAGGCTGTATGAACAAAGCGTTAACGGATGTAGTGGCAGGACCGGTTGGTGCCATGCTGCCCGGTGCTCCATATGTAATTGAGAGGCTGCTTATGTGAGGTTATGGATGCATTTTGCCATGGAGGGTGCGGAAGTACGGAGGCCACGGAATTCTAACTCCGTGCCATCTGCGGAATCCGAGGTCATTTCACATTCCCACTTCCACTGCCGCGATTTCCGTGTCCCCTTCCGCGTCTTCCGCGGCAAGAATCCCGTTCCCATTCCCACATTCAAGGCCCGTACTATACCATACCGGCGGCGCGGCGGTCACATGTGACCCGCGCCCCCGCCTCCGCTGTGGTATAATCGCTTATTGATGCTGCGAGCAAGGAGCGAATTGAATGCCAAAGACCCTCCCGATCTCCCTGGCCCAGGACTCCTACGGGCTGGCCGGCAATCTCGTCCTGCCGGACGGGGCGACGGCAGATGCCCCCGTGCCAGGAGCCGTCATTGTCGGCGGGCCCGGCCCGCTGCCCATGCAGCGGTACACACCGGAGGGCGCCCGGGGCTGGCCGGTACTCTGGACCGAATCGCTGGCCGCCGGCGGCGTGGCCGGCCTCTGCTACGATCAGCGGGGGAGCGGCCTGAGCACCGGCGCCTATCACGATGCGGACTGGGACGCCTTGTACGAAGACGCCTGCGCTGCCGTGGAAATGCTTGCCCTGCAGCCGGAAATCAAAGGGGTGGCGGCGATCGCCTGGGGTGAAGGCTGCGCCTTCGCCCTGCAACTGGCGGCCCAGGGCAAGGTAGATGCCATTGTCCTCATGTCCGCCGCCTGCCACACCGAAGAGGAGCGCTACGCCCGCTCCATCGCAGACCTGGCCGCCCGCAAGGGGCTGTCCGACCGCGTGGTGCAGGTCCGGGTCAGCCAGTGGAAGAACGACATTCTCGCCACGGCCCGGCGGGTTCAGCAGGGCGAAGTCACTACGACGGTGGATATGGGCGGCAAGCCCGTCACCATCAACCTGATTCGCTTCCTGCAGACCGTGGCTTTCGACCCGGCGCCGGTGGCGGGGCGGGTGACCGTGCCCGCACTGCTGCTACACGGCAGCGACGACAACGCCATTCCCCCGGCCGAGTCGCTGGCCCTGGCCGGCACCCTGCGGGGGCCGGTGGAACGGACCACGTACGACGGAGCCGCCCACTTTCTGTACCGGTACGCCGAACCCAAGGCGGATGCGGCAGCATGGCTGACCAGGGTGCTCGGCGGAGACTCTACACAGTAGCTGAATCTCTGCACGGAAAGGGAAGAACAACGTTATGCCGTTCGTCAGAATTCACGCCCCGGCCGACCTCGCTCCGGAAGTGCAGCAGGCACTCGTCGCCGAGGTGCGCACCCGCATGGGCGATGTGCTTGGCTCGCGGCCCCAGGTTGGGCAAGTAGTGCTTTACACGGCGCCGCCCTACGCACGGGCCATTCACGAGACTCGCGACAACCGCTTCGTGTATGTGGAAGTGCTCATGTGGTCCGGGCGCCCGCCTGAGCTGAAGCAGACCCTGCTGCAGGAGCTGAAAGCCGTCGCACAGCGCCATACGGGCGTTCCCGCCGGCGACATTATCGGGGTGATTGTGGAGTCCCACCAGGAAAACTGGGCGGGGGGCTAATCCGCACCAAAAACGACCCGACCGCAGAACGTGGTCGGGTCGTTCTTCGCGCCGTTCACCGGCCGGTGGGGGCGCCCGCCAGCAGCGCCGCAATGGCCTCTGAGGGCTGGGGCCGGGCAAAGTAGTATCCCTGCCCGCGCTCACAGCCCATCTCCCGCAGGATATCAACCTGGCCGCAGGTTTCGATCCCTTCGCCGGTAACCGTCAGGTCGAGCGTCCGGGCAAGGCGGATGATCGCCTCGACGATGGCCGTATCCTGCGGATCCTGGCCCAGCTTGTCCACAAACGCCCGGTCGATCTTCAGCACGTCAAGGGGGAAGTGCTTGAGGTAGCTGAGTGACGAGTAGCCCTGGCCGAAGTCGTCCACCGCCAGCTGGAGCCCCAGCGCTTTCAGCCGGCGCAGCGTCTGCACGGTTGCCTCGGCATCGTGCATCATCACGCTCTCGGTAATTTCGAGCTTGAGGCAGGCCGGCGGCAGCCCCGTCTCCGCCAGAACCTGCGCCACCTCCTCAACGACCCCGGGGTGATGCACCTGCCTGGCCGAAAGGTTGACACCCACCACCAGCTCCGGCTGCTCCGGAAACTCCGCCAGCCACTCGCAGGCCTGCCGGCACGCCTGGGTAAGGACCCACCGGCCGATGGGCAGGATCAGCCCGGTCTCTTCGGCCAGGGGGATGAAATCCGCCGGGGAGATCAGGCCGCGCGCGGGGTGCCGCCAGCGAATCAGCGCCTCCAATTCCACCACGTGCCCGCTTTGCAGATCAACGACGGGCTGATACCACAGCACCAGTTCGTCGCGCTCCAGGGCCCGGCGCAGATCCGACTCCAGCTCAAGCCGCTCCATGGCCAGCGCGCTCATGGAGTGATCGTAAACAGCGCAGCCGGCCTTGCCGGTACCCTTGACCCTGTATGCAGCCAGATCTGCTGCTTTCAGCAAGTCGTCGGGCAGGTGCTGCCCCGGCGTGCCGTAGGCAATGCCGACGCTGGCCGTAATGACGATTTCCCGGCCGGCAACCACGAAGGGCTCGCGCAGCGCTGCAACCACCTGAGCAGCGACGCAGGTGGCTTCACGCATCTCGCCAATCCCGTCGAGCAGGATACTGAACTCATCACCGCCCTGCCGGATCGCCAGGCCTTCGGGCGGAAGGACGTCTTCCAGTCGCCGTGCGCATTGATACAGCAACTCGTCACCGCACAGGTGTCCCAGGCTGTCGTTGATCACCTTGAAGTTGTCCAGATCGAGCATGATCACCGCTACGGAATTGGCCGGCGCCCCGGGGCGGGCAAGGGCCTTCCTGAGCCGTTCAATCAGCATCTTCCGGTTGGCCAGGTTCGTCAGGGGATCGTGGAGCGCCTGATGAGCCAGTTCGTGCAGCTGCCTTTCGACCTGATGTGCCATCTGGTTGAAAGCGCCGGCCAGTTCGCTCAGTTCCAGAATGGGACTGCGTGGGATGCGGCGGCGGTAGTTGCCGCTGACGATCTCACGGGTCACCATCAACATGGCGTCCAGCGGCTGCGCAATAGTCTTGGCAAAATGTACACCCATTAAAACCAGCAATCCGGTCAGAAAAAGGATGCCCAGCCGGGGGGTATCCCGCATGCCGTCGATGGTCTGCAGAATGTCATCTACGGGAAAGAGGCCGGCCATGTAGCCGCCGTCGGACAGGGGCTCAATCACGGCCCGCATCCCGAGAGCGTCCAGGCCACCACGGAGGCCAGCAAGCCCCTCTGGAGTGGCAGTTGTGCCCTTCAGAACTGATATCAGTCCGGGGTCGGTGGCTGTGGTCATCACGAGACCGCCATGCTGGATCACCGCCACCTCTTCGCCGTCCCCGGTGCGGAACGTCTCCAGCGCGCCCGCCCCCAGGAAGCTGCCAATGAGGACCGCCCCGATGGTATCGCCGGACCCAAAGACAGGGGCGGAGGACAGCACCAGAAGGCCGCCGGGTACAGCCACGACAGCGGACTGGGTCCAGCCCGCGAGGGCCCCGGCGACCATCGGGGTCTGGTCAGCCAGCCGCGTCACCGAGCCGAGCCGCAGAAGCACTTCGCCGCCCTTTCCGAAGACCGCCAGGTGACCCAGCCCCATGCCTGCCTCCAGGGGGCCCAGCAGGTCCGAGAGCGCCTTGCTGTCGCCCTCGCGGACCGCCTTCACTAAATCCCGGTGTTGCGAGAGCATGTGGGCAAAGCCTTCTTCGGCACTGCGCCGCTCCTGGAGCCGCCCCTGCAGGGTCGTCAGAAACGCGTCGCCGCGCCGGGAGATCAACCAGTCGGTCTGCCGGCGGGCAAAAGTCGCCTGAATCCATTCAACCCCTACCAGCGCTATGATCATGAGGACGACGATCGGGGCCAGGAGTTGGGCCCGCAGACTCCATCCCTTTCGGTTGCCCAGCCGGCTCACCGCCCCTGGTTGGTGTGTGGAAACACGCACCTTAAATAGTTCTGGCCTACTATAATATACACTCTTTAGCGTGTCCCCTACAATATGGCAATCAGACAATGGAGCAGCAGGAGAACCTGCTGCTCGTGCGTTTATGGCGCCGTGTTTTGGCGGTCCACGTACTCCCTGTGTGAGAGTTTGCTGCTCAGGGTCGGGGTCTGGAGCCGCCCTGGTGCCGGGGGGAGTTCGACGGTAACGCTCCAGTCCCGCTCATTCCACACCACGGCCGCACCGGGAGCCACACACGCGGTGTATTGGCGGATCGGCACATAGGTTTCGGCGCCAATCAGCATGCCTTTCACGCACGGAGTGATCCCCTGCCCCGTCGCAATCGCCACGGGTATCCGACGTGGCTCGGGGGTCGGCTGCGGGTCGGGCGCCGGCATGGCGGCCTGCACGTCGGTGAGGAACTGGTCCCAGCGGAACAGTCCCGTCCCCCGGCCGTCTTCCGGTCTCCAGCCAATGTGCGTCGGGTCGTAGGGCCGGTTGACCGGATCCCACTGGAAGTGTCCGGTGATGGCGGAGATGGGCAGGTTGTAGCACCGGGCTAGATACGCGGTCAGCCAGACCAGCTTCCGGTAAGTCTCCGCCCAGGCCGGCGTTCCCCAGTTGTGCTCGCAGGTTTCAATGCCCAGGAACGCCATGTTCCGGCCAGCCGTGTGATATGCCACTTCGCCGATGGGCATCAGCTGCAGAATGGCCGTGTCATCTACGACCAACTGGCTGGAAGCGTAGCGGCCATCGGGTGCATCGTTGAAATAATTGCGGATGGCCCGGGCGTTCATGGTCGGGCTGGCCGTGCGGTGGACAACAATGCCCTGCACGCCTTGCCAGCAGCCTGACTCGGTGCAGGCGCCCGGCCGGTTCCGGCCGGCCGCGGTGAGGAACGCCGGCGTGACCTGGTAAGGCAGGGCGGCGGCAGGCTCCATGATGATCTCCCCGAGCAGCCGGTCGATGCTCTGGCCATACGTGTCACCCGGCACCGCCCAGCGTCCGTTCAGGTCGCCCAGAAACGGGGCCGAGCCGCGCCGCACAAGGTCGAAACGGGTGTCGACCCTGGGCATGCCGGCGGGCAGCGGTGCGGTGGCGGCGTATGCGTACAGGTGCTGCAGGTGGGCGAGCACTCCCTCCTCCGGCGTGGCAAAGGAGGCACCGGGCTGGCCGGGGCCGGCGGCGCCGAGACCGGCGTAGTTGTTCTGCTCGGGCCGCACAAGTCCACCGTAGCGGAACCAGTTTGTTTCGTGCAGCGCCTGCGCGTAGGCCAGGTCACCCCGCACGCCCAGTGCGCGGCCGAGTGACAGGTAGAGGGCGGCAACCCGGGGTGCAGCGGGATTGACCCGGAACGTCCTTGCTTCCATCTGTTCCACCCGGGCCCCTGCCGGCCCCATGATGGCAGTTCCTTTATAGCTCATTGTATCACTCCCGACGAAGCCGTCGGTGTATGGTATGTCCATTCCTGCAGTCAGGTGACAACCTCGCCGCAGTCCCCCTCGGGCTGCTCTTCCAGCGCTCGGGCCCGCGGGGAGATCCACTGGCCGTCTCCGGCGGGAAGGAGGCGGTCGGGGCCGGTGACGGGAATCGGGGCTGGGGCGGGGGGCGGTTCGGGCGCCGAAACGGCGAGAGCGCCGTCCGGGTCCCAGCTGACGGAGCGGCCCTGGAGCCCCGCATAGGCCCGCAGCAGCGGTGCGATCTGTTCGGGCACGGACTGGTACTGCTTGCCGTTGATCCGGACCTCCATCCGGCATTCCTCCTTTATGTCACACTGACCTGCGGGTCCACATAATGTATGGCACGGCAACATCCAGGGAAATAAGGGAGGGACAGTGATTGGTCTGCATCAAGACGACGCAGGTGCACGACTGGTGCTACAAGAACAGCGCCACCACCCTGACGCTGGCCGATCTGTCGTTTCCGTCGGCCATGGCGACGATCGCCGGCATCGAATGCGGCATCGTCAGTTTCACCTGCGGCGTGCTGGCCCGGAGCCGTCCGTCCGACGGCGTTACGGTCCTGACGCTGCGCAAGCAGGTGACCCTGAACCTGACGTTCGTGGACGGCAAAGGTGCGCCCGTTCCCGTGACTGCCCAGGGCCATACGATGGAAGCGCAACTGCGTACCCGCTTCTGGGACGAGTTCATCCGCATCGCGGCGCCCGAGTCGGCGCAGATTCACTGCGAGCTGACCGACGCCGGATGCCGCGCCGCCCTTACCACCACAGCCGGCGGCGCCCCCGCCGTCACCGTCGAGCTGTTCGACGTGCAGTCCATCGCCGCTGAAGAGAGCGTCCGGCTGCAGATTGACGGACCGGAGTACATGCGGGCAAGCGTCTCCCGAAAGGCAGCCAAGCCGTACCCGGCGCCCCGGTGCGGCGGCGCCTGATCCAAGGGTACACGCCAGGGGGCGATTCTGTGCTTGCCCCTCCGCTCATACGCGCAACGGACCGCTCTTCACAGCGGTCCGTTGCGCGTCCGTACCCTCCCCGTTATGATTAGGTAAGAAATTGGATTGTGGGGGTGGGCGTTCTTGGAATCTGTTCCCATGCAGGAGATTGACCGCCGGCTGGCGGCGCTCCGGATGCACCTGGGCGCCGCCGGGCTGGACGGGGCCCTGCTGCACGGCGTAACGAATCTCTACTATTTTAGCGGTACGGCCCAGCAAGCGCATTTGTGGGTGCCGGCGGCCGGGCGCCCCACCCTGCTGGTGCGGCGGGTGCTGGAGCGGGCCAGGGCGGAATCGCCCCTGGAGCAGGCGGAACCGGTGTCGAGCCTGCGGCAGGTGGCCGGCGCTCTGGGCGGCGCAAGGCGAATCGGCATGGAGCTGGACATCATGCCGGTGACGCTCTTCGGCCATTACCAGAAGTCCCTGCCGGGGATGGAAGTCGTCGACATCGGGCCCGTTACACGGCTGATCCGGTCCGTCAAGAGCGAGTGGGAGATCGCCGCCATCCGCCAGTCGGCCCGGGTGGCCGACCTGACGCTGCAGGAGGTGCGGGGCGCCCTGCGGGAAGGCATGACCGAACTGGAGCTGTCGGCGGTGGCGGAGCATGCGGAGCGGGTTAACGGCAATCAAGGGATGCTCCGCTGGCGGGCACCCACCGGTTTTGAATGCCGGCTCTTCCTGCTGGCAGGGGAAAGCCTGCTCGCATCCAGCTTTACCGATACGCCCTTCGGCGGCGAAGGGCTGAGCCCGGCGGCGCCGTATGGGGCCGGGCTGCGGCGCATCGGGCGCGGCATGCCCGTCTGCCTTGACGCCCCGACGGTCGTGAACGGCTATGTCCACGACATGACCCGCACGCTCTCCATCGGTCCGCTGGATGCGGAGCTGGTCGCGGCCTACGGCGTCTGCCGCGAGATCACAGGCATGATTCGCCACGAGGCGCGCCCTGGTGTCACCGGCGAGGAACTCTGGAACCGGAGCCTGGCCATTGCGGCAGCCGCCGGGCTGGAGGAGCAGTTCATGGGCTGGGGCAGCCAGCGGGTCCGGTTCGTGGGCCACGGCGTGGGGCTGGAAATGGATGAGCTCCCCGTGCTGGCGCCCCGCCAGCAGCAGGCCCTGGCTGTGGGAAACGTCATTGCGGTGGAGCCGAAATTCTTCTTCCCCAGCAAGGGCGCCGTCGGTCTCGAGAACACCTATGTCATCACCGACACCGGGGCGGAGATGCTCACGGTGTCGCCGGAAGAGCTGATTGTTGTCTAGTCGCGTGGATGACGACCCAATTCATGGAAAAGGCCCCGGGGAGTTGCCTCCCCGGGGCCGCTTCATTCCACGCGCTTATGGAATTGAAGACTGCAAATGTGGGGTAATGGGGGCATTTTGCCACGGAGGGCGCGGAAGGCGCGGAGGACACGAATGGGACAATGAAGTGGCCTCGGATGGCGCGGATTTCACCGACTATGGAACCCGCGCTGATTTCCTGGCTGCAAGCTATGGTAAAGGGAAGTTTATACTATATTTAATTATGAAATAGAGAGTACATCCCGAAAGAGCGGTCAGACATGGCCCGGAAACATGTTTCATCAGTATTTTTCATCCACGTTTTTCCCAAATCAGCGCCTTCAGCCCAATCCGGGGCGATATCATCTTCCCACTTCCACTGCCACGACTCCGTGTCCCCTTCCGCGTCTTCCGTGGAAAATCCCGTTCCCATTCCCACATTCAAGGCCCGTACAATGACAGAACGTTCGGCTCGTGGGCGAGCACCTGTTGACAGGCGAGCCAAATCCAGCTACGATCTAGTTGCTTGGGCATGCAATCGAATCGAGGTGTGGTTGCGTGGTAGAACAAGAAAGACTGCGCCAGATGATCTCCTTCCGGTTCTCCCCGCTGCTGGACATGGCGCTTTCGCTGCTGGTGCTGCAGAACCCCGAGCGGTTCGGATCCGGCGGTCCCTGGGTCCGCCGGGTGCTGGACCGCCTCCCCGCCGGCCTGCTGGAGCAGCTGCGGGATCTGGGCGACCGGATCGATCTGTTCGATCTGGCCTCGGAGCTGGAGAGCCGGGCGGCGCTGCCGACGCCGGACTTGCTGCGCAAGTTCCAGGAGCGGGACCCGGCTGCGGGATCGCTTCTGCTGGCCTACTGGGACGCCGTCTCCCCGGAGGTCGGCGCCCGGGCGGGGCTGCTGGCCGACTCGATCCACAAGGCGATGGCCAAACTGCGTGAAACCGACCCCCTTACCTTCATCTGCCACTACTCGGACCGGGTCAGCATGGCCGGGGACGGGGAGGCGATCATCCTACACTGGGGCAAGGGAATGCGGGTACCGCTGGCGGACCTGGAGCGGATTCTGTTCGTCCCTTCGGCTTTCTGCCCCCGGCGCCTGATGTTCTACCGCCTGGGCCCGGTGCAGATCTTCTTCTACGACCCGCTCTACGAGGAACCCCGGGAGATCGAGGAAGCGCCGGAAAGCCTGGTGCTCTGCTTCTCGGCACTGGCGGACGCCAACCGGCTCAAGTTGCTGCGACTGATCGCCCGGGAAGTGATGCCCGCCCAGGAGATGGCCAGGCGGCTGGAACTGAATGAGTCGACCGTCTCCCGCCACCTGAAGCTGCTAACGGAAGCCGGACTGGTGGGCCGGGAGCGCCAGGAGGGAAAGTTCATCTATTACAGTCTCCAGCCCGAGCGGCTGGACGAGCTATCGTCGGCCATGAAGGCGTATTTGGGGAGGGAATGAGCGGTGCAAGCTACCTCGCGCAAGATCGACATCTGGACGCCGCCCGGGCAGGAGCCGTCGGCCGGCGCCCTGGGCCTCGCCGCCGCGGTGGGCGCCCTGGGCGGCGCCGCGGCCGTGGCCCGGTGGCAGGCGGTCAATCCGGCCACGGCGCTGGGATACGCACACGGAGTGCGGCACGACCTCTGGTGGGAGTTCAACCTCGCCGCCTCCTTTGAATGGCAGGCGCGGGTCAGCCGCCTCCACCCCATCTTCTGGCGCCAGCGGTTGGCCCGGCTGGCCGGCCTGTTCAACCTGGTTCCCTTGCTGGAACGGCCCGTTGAATCCCTCACCCCCGCCGAGCGGGCACGGGCAAACCTGGCCGTAGCGCTGTTGCCTCAACCGGACCTGCTCGTGTGGGAAGAGCCGTTTCGGGCGCTGCCGGGCCGGGAACGGATGCAGCTGTGCCGCATCGTCCGGCGGCTGTGCCGGACGGAAGGCCTGACCGTAGTGATGGCTGTGACACTGAAGGAGGATGGGCTCGATGGACGGGAAGACGAAAGCTGGATTGGTCATTCTTATCACGGCCGCCGCCCTGGGCCTGCTCGGCGACGTGCTGCTGCTTCCGGCTCCCTATGGCCTTAACGCATTTCTCTGGATCGCCGCTGTAACGGGCGGGCTGCTGGTAGCGGCACGGCTCGGTGAAGTGGCACTGGCCCCGGGCGCCCGCTGGCTGGTCGTTCCGGCCGTAGTCTTCACGGGCGCCGCCGTCTGGCGGGGGGCGGAAGCGCTGATCTTTCTGGACTTTCTGGCGCTCTTTGCGTCGCTGATTCTAACCATCCGGGCCGCCCGGGGCGGCAATGTGCAGGAAAGCGGCATCATCCAGCACGGTCTGGGCGTCCTCCTGGCCGGCGTGGAGACACTGGCCGGCCCCTTCTTCCTCCTCTTCAGCGACGTCAACTGGAAGGAGCTGCCCCAGGGGCGCTGGTCGGGCCAAACCGCCGCCGTGGTCCGGGGCCTGCTGATCGCCATTCCCCTGCTGCTGGTCTTCGGCGCGCTGTTTGTGGCGGCGGACGCGGTCTTTGCGAGCCTGACCGACCGGGTAGTGCAGTTCGCCGATGGCGACATCTTCGCACATATCCTCCGGACCCTGATCTGGGGCGCCCTGGTTGCCGGATTCCTGCGTGCCGCCCTCCTATCCAAGGAGCCGGCGCTGCCCGGCGGCGACCGACCCGCCTCCCTCAGCTTCGGCGCGATTGAGACCGGCGTCGTGCTCGGTCTGCTCAACGCCCTCTTCCTGGCCTTCGTGGCCGTCCAGTTCCGTTACTTCTTCGGCGGGGCGGCGCTGGTGGAGGCGACAACCGGGCTTACCTACGCCGAATATGCCCGTCGGGGGTTCTTCGAGCTGGTAGGCGTCAGCACGCTGGTGCTTCCCCTGCTGCTCGGGCTGCACTGGCTCCTCCCGGCCGAAGGGGCGGGCGCCCGGCGCCTCTTCCGCTACCTGGCCGGCGCACTGGTGGCACAGCTTTTCATAATCATGGCCTCTGCCGTGCAGCGGATGATGCTCTATCAGGGCGAATTCGGCCTGACGGAGCAGCGCCTGTACGCCACGGTCTTCATGGGCTGGCTGGCGGTGCTCTTCCTCTGGTTCATTACCACGGTCATGCGGGAGCGGCGGGGCCGGTTTGTGATCGGAGCGGTGGTCAGCGGTTTCGTGCTGCTCGCGGGGCTCCACTTGGCGAATCCGAGCGCGCTGATCGCCCGGACCAACCTGGCCCGGGCAGCCGAAGGCAAGCGCTTCGATGCGGCCTACGCGGCCAGCCTGGGCGCCGATGCGGTGCCGGTCTTGATCGAGGCGCTGCCCGGGCTGGCGCCCGCAGACCAGTCCGTCATCGCCCAGTGGCTCCTGGTTCGCAACAACACACACCGCATGGACGACTGGCGCAACTGGAACTGGAGCCGCGCAAAGGCGACCCGGCTGATCGAGAGCAACCGAGAGGCGCTCAATTCCTGGGCGGGGCCCCAATAAGCACGGTCGACACAGCTAAGCTCTGGATGCAAAGGCGACCCGCGTCAGGGTACCGAGGGCACCTGCGGAACGTGCAGGTGGCCTCCGCCTTTGAATCCAGAGCGTCATCACTACCCGCGGAGCCCGTGGCGCCCCGGACGGTGCCGATGCAGCCGCCCCGCCTCAGTCATCCCCCGTCGCACTCAACAACCGCATCCTTACCTGAGCGAGGCGCTCCCACTCCTCGGTCGACAGCGGGCGGTCAAACGACCTGAGCTGCGCCAGCCGGAAGCCCAACTCCGCACCAGCCTTCTTCAAATGCCGGATCATCGGCATATTCAAATCCGTCCCGATCGACGTGTCTTCGTAGTGCTGCAGCAGGCCCAGAATCATCGTCTCGCACATGCAAGCGTACGCCAGCCCCTGCTCAAAGCCAAACTTCCAATGGAAGTCGGGCAGGCCGGGCACCGCCACCACGCCGCCGTCGATCACCAGCACATCGGGCCGGGCATCTTTCACCGCCCGGGAGACGTTCGGCGGCCGGGAGATGTCGCACACCGCCGCACCGAACTTCAAATTCGCCGGCGTGATGATCTCGTCCGCCGAGCTCGTCGCCGTCACCACCAGGTCCGCCTCGGGCAGCCGGGTATCAATATCGGTAGTAATCGCCAGGTGCCCCTTCGCCTCCAGGGCCAACGCCAGCCTTTCAAAGACGGCAGGCTCCGCATCCGGCGCCGGCACCGGCCCCAGGCTCAGCAGCGCCGCCCCGATGGTCCCGTGCGCGAACGTCTTGCCCTGCCGGGAAACCTCCGCCAGATGCTGCACCGCATCCGCCGCTACCTTCAGGAGCCGCTTGCGGCTCTGCTCCGGCCGGTTCGGATTGCCAATCAGCAGCAGCCGGTGAATCTCCTCCGCCATCAAGATCGCCACCGACCGGCCAATGGAGCCCGTGGCGCCGACGACGGCCATGGTCGAATCGCACAGGTCCGTGCCCAGCTCCGTGACCGCCTTGTAGATCGAACCCACGGCAGCCACCACCGTGTAGCTGTTGCCGGTGGTAATGGCCACGCCCGCATCCTTCAGCCGCAGGCCGCCCTTGGTCACCACCGAAGTGTATGCGCCCAGCCCCACGATCTTGGCGCCCCGCGCCTTCGCCATGTCGACGCCCTGGCGGACCAGCGCCAGCGCTTCGTCACCGGGCAAGTCCAGCAGCTGCTGGGCCGTCCGGGGAATCACAATGAAGTCGCCGTAGGCGACCCGGCCGTTTTCGGCCAGGATCTGCGTCGAGCCCGCCACGTAGGGCTCCAGCAGTTCGTTGAAGCGGTCGGTCATATCCTTGATCTCACCCAGGGCCAGGACTTTCAGGCTATCGTCCATCTCCGGATAGTTGCGCAGGTCGACCGGATGGACCAGGAACGCCCAGCGGCCTTCTTCGGGCGTGCCGGCCGGCGCGGGCAGCTCACGCGGGCGGACCGGCGGCAGCGTCTGCGGCCGCGCCTCCCAGCCCATCAAGTGCCGGACCAGCTCAAACATGTTGCCCACAGCCAAATGCTCCAGCATCCGGCCGATCGAGTCGATGGCCTGCTGACATTGCTCCTTCGTGGCGATCAGCGGCGGCTCGATGCGGATTACGGCCGCGCCGTTCAGCGTCGGCGCCACCCGCAGCCCCTCCACGTTCAGCAGGTAGCTGGAGAGCACGGGCGTCAGGTTCTCCTGTTCGGCCATGACGCCCAGCAGGCTGGTCCGCCCATAGGTGTTCATGTCGACACCGATTTCGATGCCCAACATGAACCCGCGGCCGCGCACCTCCTTGAGCACGTGCGGATACTTGCGCTGCAGCGCTTCCAGGCCCGCCTTCAGGAAGGTGCCGTTCTCGGCCACCTGGCGAATCAGGGCCTGGTTATCCCGGGTGAGCATCTCCACCGCACGCAGGCCCACCCGGCAAGCCAGGGTGTTGCCGGCGAACGTCGAGGAATGCTTCATGGCGAACTCTTCGGTGTAGGCTTCCTCGGTGCAGAGCATGGCGCCCACGGGAATCAGGCCGCCGCCGAGCGACTTGGCGATGACCATGATATCCGGCGTGACCCCTTCCGCCTCGCAGGCCCACAGGTGGCCCGACCGGCCCATGCCGGCCTGAATCTCGTCGAGGATGAAGAGGGCGCCGTGCCGGTGGCAAATCTCCTTTGCAGCGGCCATGTAGCCGGCGGGCGGCACAACGATGCCGCCTTCGCCCTGAATCGGTTCCATGACAAACGCGGCAATTTCGCTGCCTTTCTCCGCGAAGAGCGCTTCCAGGGCGGCAATATTGCCGTATTCAACTTTGTAGAAGTGCGGCAGGGGCGCACCGAACGCTTTTTGATAGCTGGTCCGGTTGGTGGCGGACAGGGCGCCCAACGTCTTGCCGTGGAAGGAGTTGCTCCCTGACACGATGCCCAGCCGGCCCGTAGCCGCGCGGGCGCACTTGAAGGCAGCCTCGATCGCCTCGGCGCCCGAGTTGGTGTATGTGACGTACCGGATGCCGGCAGGGGCGATCTGAACCAGGCGCTCGGCCAGTTCGCCGGCGGCTTCCAGGGCAGACGGCTGGACGAACGACGGCTCCAGCGTCTCCGCAACGGCGTTCAGGGCAGCCCAAATCTCCGGCGGATTGAAGCCGAAGGGGAGGGCGCCGTAGGCGGCCACAAAGTCCAGATACCGGCGGCCCTCGGCATCGTACAGATAGCAGCCCTCGCCGCGGACGAAGCGCTTGTCCATGTTGATGGTTTCAAGCAGCCGTCCGAGATGCGGGTTCACATACTGTGTAAAACGGTGCATTCAGGTACCCCCTGCTCAAGGCAAAGTGAATTAGTCACCCGTGGAGCCAATGGCCCCGAGATGCTCAACCCGGGGCACAAAGCCGATTTTGTCGAGCCAGGCCTCGTAATCGGCAGCAGTGAGCTCTTGCTGATGTTTTCCGGCGGCGGCGACGATCAGGCCTTCCATCACGTTAGTACCGAAGGAGCGACCGCCGAGGTTGGGCGTGGTGGTCACCAGCATGCCGACGCCCCGCTCCCGCAGCTCCACCACGTTCTCCTTGGTGATGGTGTTGGTCAGAATCAGCTTGCCATCCAGCCGCTTTGGCATGTGGCGCAGAATGTAGTGCGCGTCGCCGGCGATGATGTCGGCCCACTCGTAAGCGGCAGGGTACTTCTCGATCCGCTGGTCCTGCTTCTCGCCGGTGGGATAGAGCCACTTGAACGGCAGTTGGGTGACGACGGGCAACAAGATATGCGCCAACGTGTTCAACGTTGAGATTTTGCGTATGGGTAGGTTGATGCCGAGCCCGAACATCACATCACCGAAGAGGATGTCGGAGCCCGCCGCCACAAACGTCTCGGCCATGCCGAAGCGGTCAAGGGCGGAGGGCATGAGGACTTTCTTGCCCCGGATTGGCATGACATGCTTGTCGATGTACTGGACCACCCGGCGTTCCAGGGTGTTTTTCAGGCCGGAGCCGTCCACGATGGGTGTCTTTTGTGCCGCAGCGGCGATCAGTTTCGCAGTGCGGAAGGCGTAGCGGCGCCCTCCGGCATACAGATACAGGTCGATGCCGCCCATGCCGAACGCGTCGACCTTGCCGTCCAGTTCCCGAATCATTGCGATCGCCTTGTCGATGCTGCCGTCGGTTCCGATTCGCTCGACTACGACTTCTTCGCCCAGAATCAGCGTGGATGAAGATGCGTTCCGCTTCGACGAACCCAGGCTCACACTGACGATGCGCTTCACCGTGTCTGCCTCCCTAAATCCCGCTCAGGACTGTCTCAGGCTCCGAATCAGGTCCCGAATGGCGTCCGGATCCACATACTTGTCTTCATGCAGGGGTGAGCTGCCAATCTCGATCCCGATGGTGTGGGGTCCCACCAGGGCCTCCACCATCCCCACCCGATGATCCGAACCGATGAAGATGACCGCGTCGCACTCCCGCGCTCTGGCGATCAGCTTCATCAGCATATTGATGAGGTCGGCGCCGTTCTGGCTGCGGGCAAAGGCGAGGCGTTCGCTCTCCGTCATCAGGAGGACAAAATCGAGCCCCTCCGCTTCCGCGATGGCGGTCAGTTCGTCTTTATTCTTGATGGGGAAACCGGCCAGTGCGATTTTCTTGCCCTTGCGAATTTCGCCGATGGTTTCCAGGCGGGAGACCATCGTGCGGTCGATATCTAACTGCTCGGCAACTTCCTGCTGCGACAGACCGGAGGCTCGCAGTTCGAGAATCCGGCCAACGACCTGGAAGATCCGGTCCTTGTTGATGACTTTGTCACCGATGCGGATCAGCTGCACAGGATCCCCTCCCCGCCAGCGCTTGTGCACAAGGTTGTGCTAAGCCGATTTTACAACTTTGTGCACAAGATGGCAACAACGGGACCCTGATCCTTCGCCCACTCCAGCAGATCATGGTCGGGGCGCTGGAGGGTTAGACGGACAAGGTTTTCGGGGTACGTCAGCTCAGCCCATTGGCGAATAATGTCGGCAATTCATCGGCAGGCGGAAAACCGCCGCACGACGAATGATATCGCGACTTCGATAGACGCGGGAGTGACCGTCGTTTTGGTGCAGACCATACTTCTCTTTGCGGGCGCTGCTGCGGTAGGCTTCCTCTTTGACCTGATCCATGTGCCCATGGCCTGGATGCTCGGCCCCATGGCGGCGGGCATCGCATGGGCAGTACGCACCGGCAAGCCTGCCCAGTGGCACCCCGTGTATATGACCTTCGGTCAGGCGGTTTTCGGAGTGACCACCGGATTAGGCTTCCCCCTCAGCACCCTGCTGCTCGCGGCGGCGCACGGCGGACCGCTGCTGGTGGCCGTCGTCATTTCGGGCGGGCTGGCGCTGCTGAACGGGTACTTCCTGTGGAAGTGGGCGGGGGTGGACCGGGCGACCGGCTTCATGGGCTCGCTGCCCGGCGCCGCCCACACCATGGTCGCCATGGCCGACGAAATGGGCGCCGACGGCCTTGTGGTGGCCGTGCTCCAGTATTGGCGGCTGATTCTGGTCATGTTCGTCGCGCCGCTGGCCGTCCATGCGCTCTTCGCACCGGCGGCTGCGGCTGCGCAGCAGTCGGGTGCAGGGGCGGCCGTTGCCCTGCCGGAGGCTTCCTGGGTAGTGAATCTGGCGGTCCTGGCCGTTTGCGGCGTGGTGGGCGTCTACGGCGGGAACCAGGCGAAGCTGCCTTCCGCTACATTCCTAGGGCCCTTCCTCGCGATGCTGGCTGTCGCCTGGACCGTTCCGGTCCACTGGCAGATGCCGGATCTGGTCTTCAAGGCCGCCATGCTCATGGTCGGTCTCTCCATCGGCGTCCGGTTTGATGCGACCACGGCCAGGCGGCTGGGGAAGGCGACTTTGATCGAGACCGTGCTGGTGCTGGGGCTGATCGGGGCCTGTCTGGCCGTGGGGTATGGGTTCCACGTGCTGACGGGCATCGATCCGCTTACGTCGGTACTGGGTTCCACGCCCGGGGCGATGGATGTGATGGTCGCCAGCGCCACGGAACTGGGCGGCGACGTGGGCATGGTGCTTGCGATGCAGATGACCCGCTGGTTCATCATCCTGATGGCCGGTCCGTGGGTGACTGTGCGCCTGGTACAGGGGATCAAGCGCAAGAAGTCGGCATGATGCAGTGGGAGCCCCTCGATACGCAGAACCCCGCCTCTGAGCAGAGGCGGGGTAATTTGGTTCCGATCAGTATCCCCACATGACACGGTGTCTTGCATCCGGCCAACGGATGATCATGGCTTTTCCATCCGGGCGCCAGCCCACGGCAAGCCCCTCGCCCAGAGCGACGGCCTGACCGGTGCTCAGGTTGTACGCCGTGATCTCCGTCCAGTCGTCCGGCTGGAACAGAAGCCAGGCGCCGTCGCGGCTCCAGAAAGGCCGTCCGACCATCCCCTCGATGTGCCGCTCAATCTTGCCGGTGGCGGCGTCGAGCAGGAGGGGCCCGACCAGCAGCCGGCGCCCGTCGGGCGACCAGGTGACCGAATCGGTGCTGCCCTGACTGCCGGGGAGGCTCGGCGCCAGCTTGCGCAGGGCGCCCACGGCCAGGTCTGCCACGACTAGTGCGGTCCCCCCCTTGCCGTCAGGCTGAGTGAGGGCGATGCGGGTGCCGTCCGGGCTCCACGCCGGGCCGTACAGCCGCAGGCCATCTTTGCCCGGGCGGTACATCAGCGCTTCACCCGTGAGCGGCGTGCGGGTCTTGCCGTCGCTGTTGACGATGAGGAAGCGGACGGGTACATAGGGATACGGTGCTTCGCCGCCGGTGCGGGCCAGGACGGCAATCAGCCGGCCGTCGGGGGAGAGCTCGAACGAATCATAAGCGGGAAGGTCGGAGATCTCCACCTGCTGCGGCCCTGCAGGAGTCCAGCGGATTAGCGCCAGGCTGTTCTCATCGTTGGGGCGTACCCATAGGGTGTCGCCCCCAGGGACCCACTGGCCGTACAACTCCTCCGGCTTGAGCGGTTTGGTCTGCCCGGTGATCAGGTCGACCAGCACTTGCTGCCAGTTGGGAATATCCTGCCCGCCATACATCTGCCAGGCGGTCACGCGCAGGAGCGTGCCGTCGGGCGACAGGCTGGCCCCGTTTGGCTCCAGCGGCACTTCCGCGAGCGGGGCCGATGCCTGACCCGTGACCGGGTCGACGGCCACGACACGGGGCGGTTCCCCGCTATACACATTCGGCACGCCGCCGGTGACGAAGAGGCCGTTGCGGTCCTGGGCGCCGCGGAGGTTGATGCGCATGACCGGCGGCGCGGGCTGCCGGGCCGTCAGCTCAAGCGTGCGGGGATCAAGCCATTTCATGGCCGCGATCCAATCACCCTGGCTCCCGCCTTCCTTGTCGTGCGGCCCCGTAAGCGAGCGCTCCACCGATTCGCGAAGCATGTCGTTCGTGAAGGCCAGGGTCATGACCAGCGGTTTCGTGCCCCGGCGCTCCAGCGCGGCCTTCGGAGGACTCTGGCGGCAGAAGGTAAAGGTGACGTCGCCGTTCAGCGTATCGGTGAGCGTCAGCCGGAACGCATCGCCCGGGCGCCCCGCCGGGATGCGCAGGTCGAAGTGGCCGTGGTCGCCGATGGTACTGACGTTCTTCTCTGCCGGCTCGACCCCTTCGACCTTGACATGGGTCTCGAACCAGCCGGGGGACGGAGCGGGCATGAGGAAGCCGCGCAGCACAAACTCGCCGGCATCCACCGTTGCGCTGCCCCCATGGCGCATGTAGACCGTGCCGGCCATGCTGCCGCTGCCGTCCGGCCGCAAATCCAATTGGTCAGCTGAGAGATAGCCGAGCCACGGTCGGTCCGGCGAGCCGGCAGGCTCGGGCGGCTTCAAGGCGATACCCCCGCCGTAGGGATCTGAGGGCAGGTCCATCGCAGTCGTGCCGGGCGTGCAAGGGCCGGCGAGGGGCAGGGGTGCGGTCTGAGGCGGGGCCTGACTCGGGGGTGTATCGGGGGCAGGGGCAGGGGCGGGCGGCGCAGGCTTGCTGCACCCGGTCAGGGCGGCGCCCAGCAGCAACAGCGAGAGCAGAGCTGAAACCGATCGGCGCATTCCGGAGTCCCTCCATTTCTGTCTACTAGACGCTGAAGAGCACTTCCTGGTTGCAGCAAAGCGGGCATGCTGCCGGGTTTACCTCCCGGCTGCATGCCCTTTGCTCAGGCGCCCAGTGCATCCCGCACCTTGTCCCGGGTCATGCCCGGCTTGATGCGGGAATCATAAAGGGTCCGGATGACCGCCTTGTCCAGGTCGGAATACCGGTCGGTCGTCGTCCAGCCCTGATAAAAGATGCTCTCTTTCTGGTGCCAGCTGTCCTGGAACATACCCAGGCTCTGGGTCAGTTCCTCCCGCAGCAGGTGGGCGCGAGCCGCCGCATCTACAGCCGTGGAGATTACGACATCGGCATGCTGCAGACTGTAGCGCCGCGAATAGTGCACCTCAAAGTAGCCACGGTTGCCCGGGGTGTAGCCGGTGAGCCGCCGGGAAAACTCGGTGTCCGGGCCGTAGTAAATGGTGATGTCGCCGTCCGCGGCGACCTGGGTAATGCGCAGGGGGCTGATTAGCTCGTTCAGGTCGGCCAGGACCGATTTCAGGGCCAGCCGATCGCTTTCGCTGGCGGCGCCGGAGACGCTTACGCCAATATTCTGCGTCCACTTGTAGACCACCCGGGGGGCGGAGCCGAACTCGAAGCCGTTCAGGGCCACTTCGTCAAGGTAATCCAGCACATCTGCATCCAGGTCTTCGCTGCTTTCGGGCGCCGTGACCCGGGTCTCCTCGCTCAGGGTCTCCTCTTTCCGATTCGGGGCGGACAACGTCGCCCTGGTCGGGAGGCCGCAGCCGGTCGCCAATATCGCCATCGCACAGATAATTAATATAATACGTTTCATAGTGCCGTACGGATTCGCTCGTTCAGCGCAGCTTTCCTGCCTCGCCGGGCAAGGTGCAGAAACTGTCAGGGCGCCCGTATCAGGGCGCCCTTGCCAGGTCAAGCTATGGAAAAACCCGAGAGGGCGATTCGTACGAGTTGGAATCTCTTCCCCGCGTGGCTGTCATGGCTGATGCTGCTCGTCGTGATCTGGCTGTTCATCCAGGTCTGGGTGCTGCAGGCCCGGGTCGGCGTCGTCGCAAGCCGGACCCGGTTTCGCAACGAGCAGGAACTCGAGGCAGCCTACACCAAAGGCTTGGTCGACCGCGACAACTACGAGCGGCTGAAGGGCCGCCTTTCGTAGCGCAAGCCGTACACCACTGAGACGGCGCCTCGCCTGGTAGAAAGGTGAGGCGCCGCTGCCGTTCTACTGCGACACTTCTGTCACCAACCCCGGCCATGAGGCGCCCCGAGGCGGCGGCGTGGTCGTGGTCAACGTAGTCGTAGTCGACGTAGTCGTTGTCGACGTAGTCGTGGTCGATGTGGTCGACGTGGTCGATGTGGTCGACGTGGTCGATGTGGTCGACGTGGTCGATGTGGTCGACGTGGTCGATGTGGTCGACGTGGTCGATGTGGTCGACGTGGTCGACGTGGTCGACGTGGTCGACGTGGTCGTCGTCGTGGGCGGGACCACTTCGACTTCGAAGGAGCCCACATCGCAGGCCGGACCCTGGGGCCGGAGCACGCCCCGCTGGTCCGTCGGCACCGGCGCGCCATTCACGTCGGTGCAGTCGGGCGCCGCGTCGATCGCCACGCTTCCGGGCAGCAGTGCGTGGGTCTCCGTGCTGCCCGGCGGGTTCAGGGCCAGGGGCCCCAGGTTTAGCTGTGCAGGGGTCACCACTGTGAAGCCGGGGCAGCCGCCTTGCGTGCTGAAATTGGTGCCCAACGGCACAAACGTACCCCCAGCGACAAAACAGTCGGCCTGGGGTCCTCCGGCACCGTTTGTGCTAAGGGCCGCGATGGAATTCTTGACAGTGAAGTTCGCTGCGATGGCAGCAATCGCCCCACCGGCGGCAGTGGCCGCATTGTTGGCGATTGTGGTGAAGGAGACCTCCGCGGTGGCCTGGATGAGGATACCGCCCCCAACGTTTCCAGCGGTGTTGCCGGAAAGGGTGCTGTTGGTGACGGCCAGTACCCCAATCACGCTAGATACTCCCCCGCCGTCATTTGCTGCCGAATTGTTGTCGATGGTGGTACGCTGAAGCTCAAGCGTGCCCTGGTTGGCGATCCCGCCGCCATTGGAATTGGAAGCCACGTTGCCGGAAAAGGTGCTGTCGACCACCAGCGCCGTGCCTGCCACGACCGCCATTCCCCCACCAATCAAAGCCCGATTGGTCAAGAGCGTGCTGCGGCGGATGGTAACCGAAGTGATGCTGGAAAGCCCACCGCCGGCGTTGGTGGCAACGTTTTCAGTCACGGTACTGTCTTCGATAATCAGATTACCACGATTGTCGATCCCGCCACCGTTCGCCGTGGCCTGGTTCCGTCGGATGACCATCTGCAGGAGTGTCAGCGATCCTTGGTTGAAGACGCCGCCTCCGAATCCAGCGCTCCCCATTTCAACCGTCAGGCCGGAAATGCTGACAACGACACCCCCGCCCACGCTGAACACCTGAAACATCTCGGTTCCGTTCACCGCTACCACATTCGCCCCTGGCCCCAGAATGGCCAGGTTGTCGGTGATGGTGGGCAAAGGACCGCTGGTCAGGTTTATTACACCCACCAGCCCGGGGTCAAATGTGATCGTGTTATCGACCGCAGAGGCATTGGTGTCAATAATCGCCTGGCGCAGCGAGCCGGGTCCACTGTCATTCAGGTTTGTCACTACCGCCATAGGACTTTGCCTCGCTTGTCGGACCAGCATAAAAGGCTCCGTCCACTTTACGGAACTCCACCGCCATTCGTTCCCATACAAAACACGAGAGCCAGTCGCCATCGACCGGCTCTTCCTATAGCCGCAACTGCTCCTGCACCAGCCCGATCAACTCTCGGGCCGTCTTGGTGTTGAGCGAATAGAACGTCCACTTGCCCCGGGTCTCTTCCACCACCAGCCCCGCCTCTTTCAAGATTCGCAGATGGTAGGAGACCTTGGACTGCCCCAATCCATACACGTCCTGAAACTCGCAGACGCAAATCCCTTCACATTCGCCGTCGCCGGGCACCGGCATGGAGCCCACGTCGGGCAGGCCGCAGCAGCCCCGGCCTTCGGCCATCAATCCCAGCATCCGCACCCGGATGGGATCGGACAGCGCCTTCCCCACAGCGACGATCCGCTCCAGCATGACGTCCCGGAGATTGAGCACCGGCAACTGCAGCTTGTCCTCTTCATTCATGCCGACCCCTCCTCGTAACCAGTATAAGACCTGCGGGTTCCCATTTCAAGTTTTTTAGATTTGAGTCTTGTGCTCACCACCCGCAGGCGCTATAGTGAAATCAAAGGAGGTTGATGTGAAAGTGAAGGAACAGATTCGCGAACGCTATGCAGCGGCCGCCAATGCGGCTGATCGAACCGCGGGGAGCAGTTGCTGTGGGACGTCCTCCTGCTGTGGCGACGGCAAGGACCAGATCACGAGCAACCTGTACCAGATCGACGAGGTCTCCGATCTGCCCGAGAAGGCTGTGCTGGCGAGCCTTGGCTGTGGCAACCCCACTGCCCTGGCTGAACTGAAGCCCGGCGAGACCGTGCTGGACCTTGGCAGCGGCGGCGGCATCGACGTCCTGCTTTCCGCCAGGCGGGTGGGCCCGACCGGTAAGGCTTACGGCGTCGACATGACCGATGAAATGCTGGCGCTGGCCCGCAAGAACGCCGCCGAAGCCGGCGCGACCAACGTGGAGTTCCTCAAGGGCGAAATCGAAGCCCTCCCCCTGCCCGACAACTCCGTTGATGTGATTATCTCCAACTGCGTGGTCAACCTCTCCACCGACAAGGACCAGGTCTTCCGGGAAGCGTTTCGGGTGCTGCGGCCCGGCGGGCGCCTCGCCATCTCCGACGTGATCTTCCGGGGGGACGTCTCCAGCATTCCGGATGCCGTCAAGAAGGCGATTGACATGTGGACGGGCTGCGTCGCCGGCGCCCTGGAAGAGCAGGACTACATTCGGCGCCTGCAGGCGGCAGGGTTTACCGATGCCGCGATTGAGGTGACGAGGGTGTACGGCGCTGACATGCTCGACCACGTTGCCTCGGGCTGCTGCGGCGCACCGGCGGAACAGCTCGGCTCCGGCGTCGAGGTGGCGAGCGGCTTCGTGCGGGCCCGCAAGCCTGCGTAGGCAGTCCAATCTGCCTATCCACCCGGACAAACTTCGGTTACTTCTCCTTGACGTAAGTTCCCGTGGATGGTACAGTTCAACCAACAATTGAAAACGATTCTTGCTGCACACTAGGGGAGCCATTCGGCTGAGATCAGGTCTGGAGCGACCTGGACCCTTGGAACCTGACCTGGTTAATGCCAGCGTAGGGAAGTGACTGGTCCGGTCCTCCAATTCTACTGGGTGACCGCCTCTGCCTTCCCGGGCGTTGAGGCGGTCTTTCTATTTGCCGAGCCGGGAGGCGCCGCTGATGATCCTGGACGTTCGCAAAGTCAGCTTCAGTTTCGGCCCCGTCCCCGTGCTCCGGGAGTTCAGCCTGCACGTGGCCCGGGGCGAGTTCGTCTCGCTGGTCGGCGCCAGCGGCGCCGGCAAGTCGACCCTGTTCAAGCTGATTACCGGGCTGCTCTCGCCCCAGTCCGGCGAAATCCGGGTGGGGGGCGCCCCGCCGGCCCCGGGCCGGGTGGGCTACATGCCCCAGCGGGACTGCCTCATGGACTGGCGCACGGCGCTCGACAACGCCGCCGCCGGGCTAGAAGTGAAGGGCGTTCCCCGTCGGGAGGCCCGGCGCAAGGCCCTGGAACTATGGGGCGAGTTCGGCCTCAACGGCGCCGAGGCCCGCTACCCCCGGCAGCTCTCGGGCGGCATGCGGCAGCGAGTCGCCTTCCTGCGCACCGTCCTGGGCGGCCACGCGATCATGCTGCTCGATGAGCCTTTTGGGGCCCTCGACGCTGTCACCCGGGCCCAGATGCAGCAGTGGCTGCTGGGCCTCTGGCAGCGGCTGGGCAGCACGGTGCTCTTCATCACCCATGATGCGGAGGAGGCCGCTCTCCTCTCCGACCGGGTCTACGTACTGAAGGACCGGGGCGTGGAACTGCCCGTCGGCCTCCCCCGCCCCCGCCATTACGGACTGGTCACCGACCCGGCCCTGCAGGAGCGGCGGGCGGCGATCATGCGCGAGGTGGGCGCATGCTGAAACGCTACCTGCCCGCCCTCGCGACCCTCGGCATTCTGACGTTGATCTGGGAGGCAGCATGCCGGTGGCTGCACATCCCCCAGTTCATTCTGCCGGCGCCCACGAAGATCGCCGCCGCCCTCTGGCAGTGGCGGGAGCCCCTACTGCTGCAGCACTTGCCCGTCACCCTCAAGGAGACGGTGCTCGGCCTGGTCCTCAGCGTGGTGCTGGGCGTCTTCATCGCCGTGGTCATGCACTTCTCCCCTCCGGTCAACCGGGCACTTTACCCCTTGATTGTCGCTTCGCAGACCATCCCCATCATCGCCCTGTCGCCGGTCTTCCTGTTCTGGTTCGGCTACTCGCTCAGCCAGAAAGTCGCCGTGGTGGTGCTGGTTGCATTCTTCCCTGTGGCCATGGCGACCCGCGACGGCCTGAGGGCCGCCGACCCCGACTTGCTGGCCTGGCTGAAAGCCGCCGGGGCTTCCCGCTGGCGAATGCTCATCATGGCGGAAGCGCCTGCCGCCCTCCCTTCCTTCTTCAGCGGCCTGAAGATGGCCGCATCAGTCAGCGTCATCGGCGCCGTGCTGGGCGAATGGCTGGGCGGCGACGCGGGACTGGCCATCTACGGGCGCCGGGCCGCCAGCAATCTCAAATCGCCCGAACTGTTCGCTTCCGTCGTGCTCCTCGCCCTGCTGGGCGTTGCGCTATTTGCGCTGGCCGCTGGATTAGAGCGGCTGGCAACACACAACCGGAAATAGGAGGATCCCGATGCGAAAACTAGCACTCATCGTCCTCGCCGCATCCCTGCTCACAGCCTGCAGCCCTGCTGCCAAGACCACGGCCCCGGCCCCCGCGGCCGCTCCGGCCCCCGAAGCCACCGCTCCCAAGACCGCCGACCCCAAGAAAGTCAGCCTGATTCTCGACTGGTACCCCAACGCCGTCCATTCGTTCATTTATGCAGCGACAACCCAGGGCTACTTCAAGGAAGCCGGCCTCGATGTGGCCATCAAGATGCCCGCCGAGAACCCGACGGATGGCATCAAGCTGGTGGGCGCCGGCAAGGAGACCTTCGCCCTGTACTACCAGCCCGACGTGCTCATGGCCCGGGGCGAGGGGATTCCCGTCGTCTCGGTGGCAGCCGTCGTGCGCAAGCCGCTCAACGGCATCATGGTGCCGGCGGACAGCGGCATCAAGAGCCCGAAAGACCTGGAAGGCAAGCAGGTCGGCTATCCGGGCATCCCTCTGAACATCCCCATGGTCAAGACCATGGTTAAGGCCGCCGGCGGCGACCCGGCGAAAGTGACTTTGACCGATATCTCCTGGGACCTGATTCCGGCCATCCAGACCAAGCGAGTTCCCGCCATCGCCGGCGGCTTTGTCAATCACGAAAAGCCGATTCTAGAGAAGGAAGGCACCCCGATGACCCGCTTCTCGCCCGCCGACTGGGGCGTGCCCAACTACTACGAACTGGTGCTGATTACCGGCGAGCAGACGATCAAGTCCGACGCCTCCACCGTGAAGGCCTTCTGGACGGCGCTCGCCAAGGGCCAGGACTGGGTGAAGGGCCACAAGGCCGACGCCCTCAAGCTGCTGGTGAGTGAGCAGAGCAAGGACTTCCCCGTCGATGTGGATGTGGAGACCAAGGCTCTGGAGACGCTCCTGCCCCTCATGGAAGAGCCCGGCACCAAGTTCGGTGCCCAGAGCCAGAGCGACTGGGAAAAAGTTGCGGCCTGGATGGTCTCCCAGGGTGTACTCAAGGCTGACGTAAAGCCGGCCGAAGCGTTCGCGGACGTGACGAAGTAAGAGGAGGCGAGCTGCCATGACCCTTGCCCGAGCCCTCACCATCGCCGGCTCTGACTCCGGGGGCGGTGCAGGCATCCAGGCCGACCTGAAGACGTTCACGGTGCTGGGCGTTTACGGCATGACTGCCCTGACGGCCATCACGGCGCAGAATACCAGCGGCGTCTCCGGTGTCTATCCCCTCAGCCCGGAGGCGGTACAGGCCCAGCTGGACGCCGTGCTCTCCGACATCGGGACGGATGCGGCCAAGACCGGCATGCTCTTTGATGTGCCGATCATCGAAGTGGTGGCGGATCGGATCAAGCGGCATGGCGTGCGCAACCTCGTCCTTGATCCGGTCATGATCGCCAAGGGCGGTCAGCCCCTGCTGTTGCCGCGGGCGCAGGCTGCGCTCCGGGATCTGCTCCTCCCCCTGGCTGCCGTCATTACGCCGAACCTGCCTGAGGCTGAAGTGCTGACGGGTATGGAGATCAAGACCAAGCAGCAGATGGTCGACGCCGGGCGCCACCTGCTGGCGCTGGGCGCCGGCGCCGCCGTCATCAAGGGCGGCCACCTGGAGGGGCAGCCCGCCGACGACGTGCTGGTCACCCGCGACGGCGAACTGTGGCTGCAGGCCGAGCGGGTGGAGAGCCGCCACACCCATGGTACGGGCTGCACGTTCAGCGCCGCCATTGCCGCAGGCCTCGCCCGAGGCATGGCCCTGGAAGCCGCGGTCAAACAGGCCAAGGCATTTATCACCTTGGCGATCCGGAAGGCCCCGGGCTTCGGCGCCGGACACGGTCCGACCAACCACCTGGCGTGGCTCGGGGAGGGACGCTCATGATTCCCGTCAAGGTAGCAGCGGTAGGGCCGCTGGTCCATGCCATTACCAACTACGTGACGATGGACTGGGTGGCCCGGGGGCTGCTGGCGGTTGGCGCCCACCCCGTGATGGCGCGTGACGGGGCGGAAGCGGCGGCAATGGCTTCGGCCGCAGACGCCCTGGTGCTCAACCTGGGCACCTGGAGCCCGGAAGTGCACGGCGCCATGCTAGATGCGGCCTGGGTGGCCGGTGGGCGGAAGATCCCCATTGTCCTCGACCCCGTAGGCGCGGGCGCCATGCGAACCCGGACGGAATCGGCCCGGGCGATCCTGGGCTCCGCCAATGTGACGGCGATTCGGGGCAACATCGGCGAAATCGCGGCCCTGGCAGGCGTCGAAGGGGGCGTCCGCGGCGTTGATTCGCGTTATACGGGCGGCGCCGCCCGGGTTGTGAAGGAAGTGGCGCGGCAGTATGAATGTATCGCCATCGCCACCGGCCCCGTGGATGTTCTGAGCGACGGGCGTCGGACGCTGGAAGTCAAGTCCGGCCGGAGCCTGATGGCCCAGATTCCCGGTGCGGGCTGCCTCGCTTCCGCCCTGGTGGCCGCCGCCCTGGCTTCCGACCGGGAAGCCCGGGCGCTCGAGACCGCGGCCGGCGCCCTCCTCTGGGCGGGCCTGGCCGGCGAGCTCGCAGCCGCCGTCGCCGATGGCCCGGGCTCCTTCGCACCTGCTTTCCTGGATGCGCTGGCCACCATCGATTCGCTTCCCTCCGGGCGCATCGTTCCGCCTCTGGCTGACCGGCTGTCGGTCTATGTCATCGTCAGCGGCAAGACGCCCCTGACGGTACTGGAGCAGGTCCTGCAGTCCGGAGTGGGCACCATTCAATTTCGCGAAAAGACACTGCCTTACCGTGAGCAGGTGCCCATCGCCCGTGCGATGCGGAACCTGTGCGACCGGTACGGCGCACTCTTCCTGATAAATGACCGGGTGGACCTCGCCCTTGCCGTGGGCGCCGGCGGTGTTCACCTGGGGCAGGATGACCTGCCCATCGAAGAGGCCCGCCGCCTGCTCGGCCCGGACGCCATCATTGGCGGAACGTGCGAGACGGCGGCGGAGACCCGGGCGGCCACCGACGCCGGCGCCGACTACATCGGCACCGGGCCGGTCTACGCCACGCCCAGCAAGGCGGATGCCGGCGACCCCTACGGCCCGGATGTGGTCGGCTGGGTCAGCCAGGCTACCCATTTGCCGGTGATCGGCATCGGGGGCATCGGGCCGGGCAATGCCGCTCCGGTCATCGCGGCCGGCGCCTGCGGCGTGGCGGTCATCTCAAGCGTAGTGAATGCGGCTGACCCTGGAGCCGCTGCCCATTCACTTATGGAAGAAGTCGCAACAGCGAAAGGAGATGCTGCCCGTTGAAGCCGATCCAGATCATAGCCCGGATGGGGATCCTGATCGCCCTTGGTGTCGTTACGTCCTACATGCTGCCCATTCCCGCCTTTGGAGCCAAGCTCTTTCCGGTCCAGCACATGTTGAACGTGATTGCCGGCGCCATTTTGGGCCCCTGGTACGCCGCCGTCACCGCACTATTCATCGCCCTGATTCGGATTGGCCTGGGCACCGGCACGCTGCTGGCCATTCCCGGCTCGATTTTCGGGGCCTGCCTTGCGGGCCTGCTGTACCAGTGGACCAAGTCGAAGGCCGGCGCCATGGCCGGCGAGGTGGTGGGCACCGGCCTGATCGGCGCCGTGGCCGCCTTCCCCATGGCGACGCTGATTCTGGGCAACGCCAAGGCGGCGGCTGCGGGCATGACGTTCTTCATCATCCCCTTCGGGTCGAGCAGCCTGGCCGGCGCGATTCTCGGCGGCCTGGTGCTGGTGGCGCTGGAGCGGGTGGTCGTGACGCCTGAGAGCCAGGCCCGGGGTTAGGATGGCGCTTTTCGGGAGATGCTAGGGATGGAGACGAGGGGAAGCTGCGGCGGTAGCCCGGTTGGAAACGGGACGCTTGAAACGGCTCCATTACTCAAAGAGAGTGTGTAGCAGGAACCGCGTCACCTCGGTCAGGATCACGGTCAGGAAAACCCGACGTGCCCAACGAGGCAGCAAGGCGACTCACCACCTTCCGGTTCGGAGTCTCCCCTCTCTCCATCCTGATTTTCCCAGAACATGCGTTCAGACGCATTCGAAAGCTGTCGACGAGTTTCGACGGCTTTCGTGTGTGCTTAGGGGGCTGGAGGGCCGTCCAGTAGAGGCTGCCCAGTTACAGTCTGATCAACAGCTGCTCGGCTTTTCTGATTACAGTGCAACCACGATGCCGCTTTCGACTCGCCCTCATCTCTCCCTTTCTTGGAGAAAACGGACTTTACTCTCGCCTCGAATCTCTTTTGCTCACTGTAGTCACGATGCGCAAAGTGGGACACAATAGTCAAAGATGGTGGACCGCCCCCAAGAATGGTGCTATGTCACTGCGGGGATGCGGCTGGGTTGTTACTGTGTTGACAGGTGCAGGGCGGCCACCTCCCTTGCCGGGGGCGGTTACCATCCAGATTGCACCAAACAGATATGCGATTCACCGCGGAAACCTCTCGACACACGTCGGGAGGTTCTTTGGTGTCCTGCCGTTAAGAAGCTCCGGTCCTGGGTACAATAGAAAGGATGGCGGCCGCCCCCTAACGTGCATTGCTACGTGGCTTCTGGGATTCGGGCTGGGACTATGTTAGGCTGAGAATCGGATAGCTGCTGCAACTAATGCGAGTAGTACCAGCAGTTCCTCTATCGTCAGTTCCATGGAGAATTTCAGGGATGAGCCACCTCCTTTCCAGGGGCAGCCACCATCCAGATCATACCAAACAAATGTACGGGGGCGCCATGAGAACCTCTCGACAGAAGTCGAGAGGTTCCCTGTACTTTGGCCCTTTTCGTAAGCAGAAGGACCCCACAGGCGGCGCTAGCCTTGGGGTGCAGGGGAATTCGTGTGAGTCGTTTCACGCCAGCGGCGGCAAAGTGTCGCTGGTTAGGCTGCCTTGGGCCTGCCTGGGGGACGGGAAGCACACCGCCCGCCTGCGACACCCTGGGAAGCACCCCTGTCGATCAGTTCTTCACGCACCAGCGTCAAAATGTCCTCAATTGAA